>SDBV01005807.1_pt1 | contig 17302 bp, 5 predicted proteins | sample 2277081 | NCBI WGS metagenome assembly SDBV01 (sample SAMN10402039, study PRJNA504765) | marine sediment metagenome | isolation source: marine sediment core GS10_PC15, 223 cmbsf | place: Arctic Ocean: Southern Knipovich Ridge | collected 2010 | reverse complement strand
ACCTGACCACCCAACTATGCTTGATCAGATTCGCGCGTAAATCTGTACATTGCAATCAAGAGCCAATCCCTGTATCTCACTGAATCTAGGTCGCTTTGGCTTTTGGGAAATCCGGATATAGCCTAAAAAATTAATTAACAGTAGAAAAATATTAAAAATGGCTTAAAAAAAAACAGAATCAAGAATTCCGGGTGGTTTTGATAAAGCCTCAGAATTGGGATATGTGAAGTATTAACGAGGTCTTTGTCTATAGTATGGAGAGCTGATTATTAGAGCGAAAAAGAAAGACATTACAGATTTTATCTTAAAAGAATAACCAAGGATAACTTATAATAATATGGAAATATACGCACGTCTTATATCAAGTGGGAAAAATAAGCTCAAAGATGTTTATTTACCAGAAAGGTTCTTCTTTTTAGTAATAAAAGCAGGTCCTGCGATACCTCTTCCATTAACAGTTACAGTAACAGAAGAGCATGATCCGATCATCTCTGCCGCTGGCTTAACAGTGCCGCTCCCGGCACCAGGGACAACATCGGGGACACTACCTGCGGGTGTTGTAGATTTAAGTAGCCCGGTAACAGTTAGGCGTATTGGGTCAATATTAAACTACAAAGTCAGCAGTCTAAGTAGTTTTGAAATGAAGAAAGGTTTTCATGCGATACAGGTAACAGGCATAATGAGCGGTGACGTAAAAAAAGCCAAATACTACAAAGGCAGCAAGATGAAAGTGACTGTGAGGAATGGCGCTTCCGTTTTGCACGAGGAGACCATTAACGTCAATGTGAGCAATCCAAATAACCACTACCATCTTCGCGGAGAGAGCAAGTTTCTTGACGGGTGGTACTTCAAGTGTCTTCATGTTGACAAAATAAATAGAAAAGCGACACCATTTTTCTTTCTATACGGTGTTAATAAAAATTCACTTCCATCCAACGACACTGCTTTTGTCTTGTGTGGAAATGCAGGTAGCATAGATATGGACCCTACAATGGTGAAATCTAAGGTCGGAGAACCGGGACCTATATTTAGCTTTCATAAGAGAGATTTTCTTACAAGTAGTTTTGAATCAGAAAAAGAGTATGGCTTAAACACGAAAATTGGGGCAGATTTTGCTGCAACAGACGTTAGCTGTCGAGGCAAGGTCACACCTGATTCCGGAGGCCTAGTAGAATGGGACCTAAAGTTCACTAATATACACAATTCTGTAGTAACGGATTACAATCCACTTCAAATATTTGATGATACATGGTTGCCTATTCCTGGATATTCAGTGCATGAAGATATATCGAGGCCGCTGATGAGATATTTCCTCTCTGCACCTGGAATGAGTGCGTTTTATATGAGCCACAACTCGAATGCTTTTGCTTCTGGCACCATAAGGTGGAATGAAGATGGTGTTGACAAAACTTATACATTTGATAATGACAAGGGTTATCAGGATTCGAACTGGGGATCCAGCGGTTTCCCACACCCTTATGTCTGGATGCAGGCGAACAATTTCCGCGACAGTGCCGACAGCCCATTGCCGGGAATGTCAATAGTAGCTTTGTTTACACCTGGTATGCCAATGGCGGATGGAGAACTTGCAAAGATAGGAGGTATATGCTTTAGACCTTCGCAGTCTGGTACTCCGGTTCGTTTTGCTGATGCGGATAGGAAGGGTTGGTTTGATACAGTTCTCGATTTTAGTGGTGATATAATACCAGGTGGATTGGATGTTGGGACAATTACGTGCAAAGTTACCTTTGCTGAGTCAAACGGGTCTGGTGTAGTTGAGATTGATATGCTTACAGCTACAGAAGATTCTTTAAATCTTGAACTAGGCCATTTTTCATCAAGACCAAAAAAACCGATCAAGTATGAGTTAACCGGTGAAAATGATAATGGCGACAAAATTGAAATATTAGTCACTTGTGACTACCAAACTCAAATGGAGCTTAGCGCGCCAAAAAATGGCGTTTTTACACCAAAAGTTACAAAGCAGACGTTACACGGTAAGTTTAGAGTGAAATTTATTCCTGATGGAGTAACTGATGGGATAACATACTATTCAGATTTTGGAGCAGTAGATTTTGGGGATTAACAATATGTAATGATGTGTGATTATTGGATAATAGTTTTTTCGGAATATGATTATAAATACAGTAAATAGAGTGATTATGAATTTGTTATTTACGAGATTAATATGAGCGACAAGGGAACAATTGAGATTATTCTAACTGAGCTTTCGCTTCTTTTGGAGCCATTGGCAGATGCTGCGGAGCAGCCTCAACCAGAAGGACTCCTCGGATTTGTACAAGAGATCGGGTTCGACCTTAATCTTATACTCGTAGATCCGACTCCTATAAACGAAATGGCCAGCGCCATCTCCAGCGCTTTCAGCATTTTGCGCCCTATTATCGAGGCGGGTGAAATCGATGAAAGCATGATAGGCGATATACCCGAACTTATCGAATCCGTATCAAACATAATAGATTCTTTTGATGATTTTGATAGTCTTCAAGTAAAAGATGACTTTGCTGAGATCGCCGGTGACATTGGTAGGATAATATTTGATTTCTTAATGTCTGAATACCTCGCATCTCACCATCCTAAAATATCCTCTTTCTTTTTGCTATTTGGTGTGATAAGGGAAGAGACCAAAGGTAACAAAAAGTTTGCAAAATTCGACTACAAGTACTTGCCAAAATTATTTACCGATCCCGCTAGCATAGCAACGGACCTATATAAATGGGGCTCAAATGATTTCGATTCCACCCTTTTGCTTAAATATTTAAAAGATATCTTCTGGCATTTGGGAGTTGACTTATACATGAAAAATGCTGATGCGATCGCGGCTGACACAGCTGATGCCACAACTGAAAATCTACAGCAACTTCGCTTACCTATTTTTATTACCGATCTATATGATGATTCTACAGAGATTGGGTTTGCCCTGCAGGAAGTCGCCGCTGATGGCGCTAAGCTTCCCGGACTTGCCATAATACCTTTTATAGGCGGGCAAGCATCCTTTAATGTTGATTTGCCTGACTCGTGGGAACTTATTTTTAAAGCCTCAGCTGATGCTTCTGTCCCGTACGGCCTTGTAATAAGACCTGACGGTGTTGAGGTCTCCGACATAGGAGGTTCTGCGGCGCCACCATCTGTTGAGTTTTCGGTAGCGATGATGAAGAACTCGCCTGCTGATCGCAGGATGATACTTATCGGAAACCCTGATGGGCCAAGATTAGAGCTTGGCGCGATAGGGCTTGTCGCAAATTTTAGTTATAGTGAAAATCCCGATTTTAGCGTCACATTGCCGGTTATGGATTCCTGCCTAGTTATCGATGCTTCAGAAGGGGACGGTTTTCTCCAGAATATTCTTCCGGCTGATGGGATGCAGATGGATTTTCAATTTTCTGTTGGGTGGTCATCTAAAGAAGGCTTCTTCTTTGAAGGAAGCGGTGGTCTTGAGATTGCTATACCCACTCATATAAGCCTTGGCCCGATCGATATAGAGAACATCGTAATCGGGATAAATATTTCAGATGATGAAATTCCGATCAGTCTATGTACGTCAGTAAGAACCAATCTGGGACCACTTGTAGCTGTAGTAGAGAATATTGGAGTAAAAGCGATCTTCTCCTTCCCTCCTTCTGGCGGCGATCTTGGGCCACTTGATTTTTCCCTTGGATTCAAACCCCCAAACGGTGTCGGCCTCGCCATAGATGCTGGTGTTATTAAAGGCGCCGGGTATTTATTTATCGACACCGACCGTGGTGAATACGCCGGGGCACTAGAACTTACCTTTAGCGGTTTCCTGTCCCTCAAAGCCATCGGCCTTATTGCCACCAAAATGCCCGATGGTTCCAAGGGATTTTCATTATTAATTATAATAACAGCCGAGTTTACCATACAGATTGGTTTGGGTTTTGTATTTCTGGGCGCCGGAGGATTATTAGGGCTTCATCGCACTGCAAAACTAACGCCGCTTGCCGAAGGCGTCCGCTCTGGAGCAACAGCAAATATTCTTTTCCCCACAAATGTGGTGGAAAATGCCCCGCAGATCATTAGTGACATCAGGATATTTTTCCCAATCGAGGAAAATCATTTTCTGATTGGTCCTATGATTAAACTGGGATGGGGCCAACCCCCACTCATAACCATATCTCTGGGAATTATTATAGAAATAAGAACCGACGCCGGCGGCAGCCTCGAGCGTATTGCAATTCTGGGAGTATTAAAGTGTATCCTGCCCGATGAAAAGAAGGGTTTACTCGTCTTGCAGGTTAATTTTATCGGCGCTGTGGATTTTACTAAAAAAACAGGATTTTTCTTTGCTTCTATTTTCGAATCTCGGGTGTTGGCTTTTACGATTGAGGGAGAAATGGGTTTGTTGGTCGCCTGGGGCGATGATTCCAATTTCATCATAAGCGTGGGAGGATTCCATCCTCGTTTTAATCCTCCGCCCCTGCCATTTCCTGTTCCAAAGCGTTTTGCGATAAGTATATTAAATGAATCCTGGGGGAAAATCAGGGTTGAGGGATATTTCGCCGTTACTACAAACACTGTCCAGTTTGGCGCCAAAATAGAAGTAAAATTTGGTTTTAGCTCTTTTAAAATAGACGGCCATTTGGCCTTTGATGTATTGTTCCAGTTTAATCCATTCTATTTCATCGTTGCGATATCAGGCAGAGTATCATTGAAAGTGTTTGGCGCCGGACTGTTTTCCGTTAGTCTTAAACTCTCGCTCGAAGGCCCAACTCCCTGGCGGGCAAAAGGCTATGGCAAGATTAAAATCTTATTCTTTAGCTTTAAGGCCCGGTTCGATAAGAAATGGGGACAAAGCAAAAATACGACGCTTCCTCCAATTGAGGTAATGCCAATTTTCCTAAAAGAATTTAGTAATATTCAAAATTGGCAAGCTATTGCGCCAGCATCAAGCAATATATTAGTGACGCTTCGCGATGTATCAACACCCGTTGAAGGTGCTCCGGAAAAGATTATACTCCATCCGGTTGGCAAAATCAAAATAAGCCAACGCGCGGTTCCATTAAAAAGCAAAATCGATCTAGTCGGCAGCCAAAAGCCGTCGGATGCCAACTATTTTGAACTTGAGGATCTTACTGATCCGTTTGGTTGGGGAACTGATGCAAAAGAATCATTTCCTCCCGCTCAGTATTTTGATATGAAATCCAGCAAAAAACTTACAGAGCCTGCAACTAGAAAATACGCAAGCGGCAGTTATTTAGAATCTGCAACCGAATCCATTAAAACAAACACGACAACTGTTCGTCACGTTCGCTATGAATTAGTCACAATCGATACGGCTTATAAACGCGTTAAAAAGAAATTCCAAAGTGGAATTCAGTTGTTATTTGGCGTATTCCTTAAAAACAATGCAGCGACTAAATCGATGCTCGCTTATCGCCAGAAATTAGAATCTCAGCCATTTGCAGAAAAGGTAAACGTCATGGATGGCGCTTATTCTGCAGTATACACAGCGAACAATTCACCATATAGCGACGAATCAATCAATTTTGAAACCCAGTGGGAAGCTGAAGATTTTATATCTGAACAAATAGCAAATAAAAATATTCAAATTGATGAAGTACATGTTGTTCCAACTAACGAAATGAATATAATGGGTAAAGCGGCATGACAAAAAAATTAAACACATATTCCTTCCTCCCCTGGATTAGGGAAGGTATAGCGAATGAAATGCTTATTGATCCTGTAAAGGACAAGTTACACGCAATTTTAGATGCGTCATTCAGGATTAAGGGCACAGGAATATCATCTGATCCCATCTATAGCGAACGAATAGAAAAGCCAATAAGTTTGTATGGTCCAGGCGATATAATCGGCATCGATAGCAGGGCGATAATAAAAACCGAGCCCCGCAATTGGATTACCAATTTTGAGCCCAATTACCTGGCAAGTATTGATTTTTATGATGAAGATTTTCCGTGGCGTTACTCGCCCGATCCCGGAACGGCTGGCCTGCTTCAACCCTGGCTGGCTCTTGTTGTGGTGGAAGAGGGTAAATTTGAAGACGGGAAAGATATGACTAATCGCCCTCTGCCCTATATCAAATTAACGGAAGCGCCCCAGGATATATTTCAATCCTCAGATCAACTTTGGGCATGGGCGCATGTTCACGTAAATCGAGACCTTATTGAAAATGATGTTGATCCAGGCGTTGAAACAGTGATTGAAAGAGGGCCTGATTTTAGTTCAATCATCCAGGAGTTTAAAGACACACTTGCCGAAAATCCTGATTTGGCGTATTCCAGAATTATGTGTCCCCAAAAATTGAAAGCCAATACTGCTTATCATGCCTTTGTTATACCAGCGTTTGAGAGCGGCCGATTAGCAGGTTTGGGGCTGGACATGGAAGGTCAATTCAACGCTGTGGATTCTCAATTGAGTCATCTCACGCCCGCATGGCCAAACTCCAACGAAGAACCTGTGATAAGCAGAATGGACGCGGAGTATTTTCCCGTTTATCACCGCTGGTATTTTCGAACTGGCAATGTGGGTGATTTTGAATATCTTGTAAAATTGCTTGAGCCCAAGCCTGTGGACAACAGGGTTGGAAGAAGAGATATGGACGTCACTCAACCTGGTTCAAATATTTTGGGTATTACCGATGAGCCTGAAAATGGCGTTAAAATGCCTCAGTTGGGGGGAGTCCTTCGTTTAGGAGGAGCGTTGAGGATTCCTGTAGATGCGATAACAGATGCTGATGAGCTGGAAGAATATCAAAGATATGAAAATTGGGATCAACCATATCCACGAAAATTCCAAAAACAACTGGCCGTGTTTATTAATCTGGCGGATGATTATTCCAAAAATAGCGTTAAGGAAGCGCATGATAATGAAGATCTCCCTGATGAAATAACCGTTACCGCCGCTGAAGATGATCCCGATCCTTTAATTACCGCTCCATTATATGGCAGATGGCATGCTCTCACCAAAAGGCTATTGCAAGAAGGAGATGGAATACCCGATACCAACTGGGTACACAAGTTAAACCTCGATCCCCGATTTAGAGTCGCCGCAGGATTTGGAACGAAAATCGTTCAATCAAATCAGGAAAATTATATGGAAGCGGCCTGGCGGCAGGTGGGCGACGTCATCGAAGCGAATCGACGCATTCGCTACGCCCAGCTTGCCCAATTCGCCTCAAAACAATGGTTTTCTAAATATTTAAAGCCGATGAAGCAAAATAATCCAGGCGATTTTTTATGGCTAACACAACCGATACAAAGTCGCGTGGTTTCAAGAGGATTAAACCTCGAAGGGAACGAAGAAATCCTGACGGTTCATCATCAGGTAAAAGCAAGTAAAATACCTACAATTGTGTTTTCTCCCAATATTAGAAAATGTGCTCGTCCGGGCAATCGTTTAGTAAAGTCTTTGAAATTTAATGAAAAATCGAATCCAGTCAGCCAATTAATTGATGGAATTAATCGTGGTAAGTTGAATGCTGCCCCGCCGAAAAAAATTCCAAAAGGCTTGCGGACGCTAAAAGAATTAAGCAGTGCCTGTAAGCCCAAGCTCCAAAAAGCGCCAGATTTCATTTTAAAGTGGATTGAAAAATATAAATGGTTCAAATATGTTGTGTTGGGAATTGCCATTGTAATCTTTATACTGTTGGCTGTATTTGCTGGACCTAACCTGAGATCAATCTCATTTGCCGTGAGGGTGTTCACTCCCACCACGGCGACTATCTCTGGGTTAGGATTGTTAATCGCGATTTCTCTTGTTTATCTGTATATAAAAATAAAACTATGGGAGAAGCAGCTAAAATATGCAAATACCTTGAAGGAAGAAAATCAGACGCCAACAGCAGTAAACAGACTGCCTAAAATGCCCAATTTCAGACTTTTGCCCTTTGGCGAGAAAGCGGATTTCAGCCCTGGTTCTTATGATAGTGAGGAAGGGAAGCGGTTCAAAAAAGCGCTTAAGGATGTTGGGGAAATCATGCAGGCAAATATTAAGGCTGCGCAAGCGCCAAAGTTACCGCAGTTATATCTCGACAGGATCGCATCGGCGACTCTCGATGCGCTTGATCCAGAAGTAAGTATTTCCAGTTATATCTATAAAACGCAGGTTGCTATTCCGGCAAGATTACAAGCTGAGCGAGTTCAAGAAAAATTAAAAGAGATAATGGCCTATCCGGAAATTGATACGCCTATGTATAAACCGTTGATTGATATTTCAGCGGATCTATTTCTTCCAAATATAAATTTCGTTTCTCAAAACTCAATATCACTTCTTGAAACAAACCAAATGTTCATTGAAGCTTATATGGTTGGGCTCAATCATGAAATGGCAAGGGAATTAATATGGAGAGAATATCCTGCTGATCAACGAGGAAGTTATTTTCGTCAATTCTGGGATGTAAGCGACTTTATATATGAAAATGAAGACATTGAAAAACTTAAGAACATAGCAAAGTCAAAACTTCCTGCAGACGCTACGGAAGAAGAAATTAATGAAAAATTGCAGGAAGAGATCAGGAAAAGTTTAAAAGATATTCCAAAAATTCATATATGGAAAAAGGATTCAAATCTTGGAGATCACGATCACAGAGAGGATTATAAACAAGCAAAACTGGCAGAGAGTTCGACTGGCGGCGGTTCTGATGAGGAGGATAAAAACGAAGTTGTATTGGTTATTCGGGGAGAATTATTAAAGAAGTATCCAACTGCTGTAATCTATGCTCATAAAGCAGAGTGGCAGAAGACAAATGGTGAAATTGATAATTCCAAAGAACGAATTCTTACGCCGCTAAGCCACGCTGAAGCTGACGATCCACCCAGAACCAAAGTAAAGACGCCACTGTACGAAGCAAAGGCTGAACCAGACATTTACTTTTTTGGTTTTGACCTTGATGTACTAACTGCAAAGGGTGGTTCCGGAGAACCAGGAGATACTGAACCAGGCTGGTTTTTTGTTATCCAGGAGCGTCCTGGGGAACCACGATTTGGGCTGGATATAAATCGTGAAGGTGATATAAATGTTTGGAATGATCTGACTTGGGGAGATGTTGTTCCAGGACTAAATGATGGCGATTTTATCAGCCTCGAAGAAAATATTAATTTGACAGATCCTCATTGTGATGAAGACGATCCCCTTTATGATTCTGGATTAACGGAAAAATGTGATCAATATAAAGAAGACAAGCAGCTTACATGGAATAATGATATGAATGCGGCAGAAATTGCATACATACTTTACCAAGCACCTGTAATGGTCGCCTTTCATGCGGCAGAAATGCTTCCAAAATTATAAATATAAGGCACTCAATTATGCAAGATGGCACAAGTCATAATCAACCTTTAGACATCAATAAACTTAGAGATGAAGTGGCCGAATCTAACAAGAGAATCTTTCTTGCAAATGAAAAATTAAAAAGAATTGCAGATAAAGAAGAGCGCTTAAACAGGTACTATAATGATGAAAATCCAAATCATGTTACTGATAAAAATAACCTGATTGTTCAAAAAGATGAGATAGAAGAGAATTTAGTAACTTACAGGAAAGAACTCGCGAGGAATGAAAAAAATCTGTTCGCGGCCTGGAGAATGACTATTGATGAGTCAGATCCAAAATTATACATGAATCAGAAATTCGATTCTAATATCCCAATTATTATGATGCCTTTACGAATTGAGACACGTTTTAAAAAGATTCACAATGATGAGGGCGTTGAAAAAGACCAGCTATGGGTAAGAGCATTTCCCGACGACTGTTCTATTGATACCTTCGAGGAAATTCTCTCGGAAACAGAGATAGAGAATGCACAGGATTTTTGGGCGGACTGGCTAATAGCCACTGGTCAGGAAAGTGGGAGACGAGGCGCCTGGCGAACATTGGTGGATAGTCATGGAGCTGGCAGAGCACAATATATTTTCGAGAATTACAAACCATTTGATCATACCGAAATTCTTCAGGATGGGGAAGGTGCGGAGGAGACGTCCGTTTATCTTATAATTAAAGCTGAATCAGGCTCAATTACAGAGAGTGAGAAGATGATTCTTGCAAATTATTGGATACGAATCTGGAGCGCCAATGGCAATGTGGACTTGATAAATAATGCGAACGATTTTTTAGTGGGTGAAACAGGCGACGAAAGAGCGGCTGAATTGCAGAAAAATTTTCAACCAAAAAATTTAGATGATGATTTTTCTCATATTGAAAATAGAGAAACCGCTGATGTTGAAGTAAAATATATCATATTTCCCGCAGAAGATGATGTTGATAAACAACAGCAGACCTGGGCAAAACCTCCTCAGGTAAAAATAATGCCTGAAAGGCTGTATCTTCTTGGGTATCGCGGGGATAATTTGGAAGCCGAAGTACTTGGTGAGCCGATTCCATTTCCTTTAATATGCGGTCCTGATCCACAGGTTAAGGAAGAGGATATGGAAGATTACTTGGATGGCGATCTGAAAATTACCAGAGAAATGAAATGGATGGTTGATTTTGAAGAAGCGATTGCAAAAGGAATGGGTTTTGTCATTGATGATGCAATAGATAATCAGGTTGCTTTGGGGTATGACCAGTTAATTGTTGCAGGGGTTAGGCTTAGCGCAAACAAGGATAAAGGAAAGGAGTTGGTCGAGGAACTATTTCATAATCATTATAATGGAAACTCAGGATTTAGCTTTTTACCTGTTGGCACTCCAACAAATAATGTACTTGGAGCTGAGTCGGGATTTTCAGAGAAGGAAGACGCTGATGAATCGTTTGAATTGATGTTTAAATCTCAGGAAGATAATGTTGATGATGAATTACAGTCGTGGTGGTCAAAATCAGATCGTCACTGGTTTACTAAGTTGTTGGGCATTTCGCCTGAAATTTTCGAGAACACTATAAATACTGATGGATTTGACCAGCGGGAAGCCCGGGCTATGAATATAAGTTTTTGGCCTGCGACCTGGGGATATCTGTTAGATACAATGATGCAGCCTGTTTTCACGGAAAACGAGATTGAAAAAATTCGCTGGTATTTTAATCACTTTGTAGTTGGTAGAGGCACAATCCCATCCATTCGCATTGACGATCAACCCTATGGAATTTTACCTATAACGGTTTTTTCACGGATGAGCTGGTTTAACGATAAAAGCATTATACATCTAAATAATTTTGAGATACCGGAAGGTTTTCCATCATTTCTCGAACAAATCAATGATATAATACTTAAAATCCAGGTAAAATGGGCACAAATGCTGCCAAAAGTTTCACATGTTAGTAAAGGCGGCGATCCACACCAGCTATTGTTGAATATTCTTGGATTGCATGGTGGTTCAGTTGAATTTCATACCCGGTTAGCGGAAAGCTTGAACCATTTATGGAATCTGTATAATAGTAATCGAGAAAGCAAAAATGCTATTTTATTATTTAATCAGTTTGTGGAGTATATAAACAAAGCTTTCCCAGGAAGACTATTGTTGAGATATCTTGGTTATAATGAAGAAAAGCTTCCAGAAATTCTTGATAAAGTTTTTGTTTCAGATGCTGAAGAGTTAAAAGGCCACTTAATTGATGACAAACCTTTGTCGGAGATTGAACCAATTCGCGAGTATACGAATGCTGGTGAAAATTATATTGAATGGATTATTAATGCAGCAAATGAGTCCTTAGAAATCTTGCGTAAGGAAGAAAATTTTAAAGATGATGCACCACCTAATGCGTTATTGTACTTGATGTTAAGGCATGCTTTAATTACAGGGTATTGGGATTCCAGCGTTCAACTTTATAAAAATAACGGGCTTTTAAAAGATGAAATGCTTCCCTGGGTAAAAATGGAACCTGATTTCATTCATATCAGAGAGGCAAAAAAAGAATCAACTGTACAGAACAGCGATGCTCTTTCAAGCAAACCTGTTGATTCGCCCTTTGCAAGCGAGAGCAGATATTATTTTCTTTACCAAAAAGAAGCCAATATTACAAATAATGAAAGCATGACTGTAGCGGAATATATCCCTGGGATTCTTCAAACTGATCCTGCTACGCGTTATTTATGGGATCAAATAAAAGCGCTGGAACATCTAAAAAATGTACCAACAGCCCGACTTGAGCGTTCATTCATAGAGCATATCGATTGCGTAAGTTATAGATTCGACGCCTGGAAATGGGGACTTGTGAATTATCAATTGATGGCTTTACGCAATAGAAGAATTACCAGTCCTGACCGACCTCGTGATACTACCGATGGATTATACATAGGAGCTTATGGATGGCTTGAAAATGTAAAATCAGAGAATAAAATTCTAACGCCGGTTGATCTGGATGAAAAATTAGCGGATACTTTTAAACAAAACGATGAAAATCCAATTACGAAGGATAGCACAAATTCTGGATATATTCATGCGCCTTCTCCTAATCACGCCGTTACTGCGTCGTTATTGCGAAGCGCTTATCTCGCAAGAGCCACAAAGGAAGCCGCAGAAGTTTTTGGCGTTAACTTATCCTCAGAAAGAATTCGAAAAGCCTTATCAATATTGGAAGGTATACAAAATGGACAAAATCTTGCTGCATTATTAGGTTATCAGTTTGAAAGATTTATTCATGATAATAACAAAGAACAAAATGTCGATCAATTTATCTATCAATTAAGGCGTCAGTTCCCACTCGTAAGCAATCAAATGACTTCGACGCAGGAAGATGATCAGAACGTTCTAATTGAAATGCTTGAAGCGAGAAATGTTATTCATGGCTCCGACTTGATCAGTTTTGTAGAAGAAAGACTTGGTCCTAACGACGAGCCGAATTACTTGGATGATTTGGAATTAGATAATATATCTGAGCCTGAAAAACAGATAATTGTAAAAGCAGTCGACCATATCCGAGATACAAACGACGCTGTCGCAGATTTGGGATTAGCGGAAAGCGTCCACCATATTGTCCAGGGCAATATTGATAGAGCTGCTGGGACTCTTGATACCTACAGCAAAGGAAACTATCCACAAATGCCAGATGTAATTCAAACGCCTCGGAGCGGTGTAAATGTTACGCATAGAGTAGGCTGGCATATAGAAGCAAACCTATCTCCTATGGGTAATACTCCTAAGGCGAAGGCTGAACCCGGGATTAACCGTCTTTTATCTGAAATACTACCGGGGTTGGAAAATATTATTTGTACGGTATCCTTCTATCATGTCGGCAGTGAAACCGAAATTAATAATTATGAAATTAACATGACTTATCTGGGGTTTGATCTGGGGTTTGAACCTATTGATCTTTTATACATGATTAACGATGACGTTGAACAAGCGATGACGCATTTAGACGATTTAATAATTCATTGGGTAAGGTCTGGCTATCCGCATGGCGCCGGTCCAAACCCTCCACGCCCCGATGCTGATATTACAATAAAATATTATGTGAAAGAAGCGGGAGGATCAGATAAAGTATCTGTCTTTGAACTGATTCCGTTGATCAAAAATTTAAGATCGATTGTTTTACGCTCCCGTCCCTTACGACCGTCAGATATCTCTTTGCCAAATGAATCTTCAGAATCGCTTGATGAAAACGTTACTCTGGACATAAATAGGATTACAAGTATAGTCAATTATATAAATGGTCAATATGGTTATAATAGCGATGCTGACACAGAATCGGGCAATCTTGTGGATTATATTAATGGTTTGGATAATGATTTGAAAGAGGGAACTGGAATTAGTGATGATGATATAATAGGTAACATTGACACATACATAGATCGTTTTATCCCTATTCTCCACTCGCTTAGCTTTACCGGTATGCCGCATACAGGAATCGGTTTTGCGTATGAATGGCGTAAACAGCAATTCAAAAATCTCTATAAAAAATTTGAAGAGCTGTTAGAAAGGTGGTATGATAAAGGCATTCAATATGACGTATTAATAAGTAAATCTTCAGATTTTTCTTTAACAGATGGGGAAAAAATAGAGATTCTCTTAAAAGCTGAACGTAAAATTTCAACTAATCCAACGCTAAATCCAGGCGCTGATCCGGCAGCATTCCTTGATGTTTTGACCGTAAAGAAAACCGCATTTGATGAGAAAAAAGAAGATTTTGATGATTTTTTGAAAGTAAACCATTCAGAAATATCTGAAGCGCTTTCTTCAGCTGAAGGCCTTCTACCTTATGACGAATTTGATTTGATCCCCATGGATTTTTATGATATTAATAAAGCTTGTCTCGTTTTTGCTCAGGATTTACTGACAAAAGCTAAACTCTTGAAAGAGGAACTAAAAAGGCGCATAATTAATTATCAAAAGTTAGCGGTTAAATATGATGAGGAAATAATTCCTTCTCAAAAAGTGCAATTAATTCAGGAAATGGCAAAGCTGCTGCTTATTGAAGACTTTAAAATGATCCCTTCTTTTGATTTGACGCATGAAAAAAAAGAAGAATGGGGTAAAGCCCTAAGCAATATTGAGGAGCTATTAACATATCAAAAAGAGACATTAAAAAATCCCTTGCCTGTGGACGATTGGTTTTATGGCGTTGCCCGGGTACGGGAAAAAATGGGACATCTGGAACAGGTGGTTTGTTGTGCAGAAGGTTTTAAGGATCAATCGATAGAGCTTTTACCGGTTCAGCTGCCATATCTCGAACCCTATTGCTGGTTTGCTTTAGAGTTCGGCGATGAGGACAATGAAAGAAAAAAAGCATTGAACGACATTTTTCAGGAAAACGACCATTTGCTTTACACTGCTTATTACCAAAAGGAATTCACTGCAACTGAACAACAATGCGGTCTTCTTATTGACGAATGGACTGAAATAATACCAACAGAAGAGGAAACGACGGGTATAGCCTTTCATTACGACCGTCCAAATTCCGAACCTCCACAAACCATGTTGCTTGTTACTTCACCTCAATTAAGAGAAAACTGGAAATGGAATGATTTAATCGATGCGATACGTGAAACGTTTTATGAAGCCAAATTAAGAGCTATCGAGCCAGACTTATTCGATGAAACAGGATTTGAAAGCTTCTTACCCGCTACAATCTCTACAGTTACTAAATATCCTATAAATATCATGATGAATTATGCATCAGTAAATCCGACAATGACAACCATAATGAAAGAAGATCATGAATGATAGAATAGTAATAGACGATATGGCCGCCGCTATACTTAATCGCGATTTCGAAACAATAACGATGTGGAACCGGCTTGAGGGCAGACCAAGAAAAAAAGATTTTGACAGGGCTCTCAAGGCTGAAATTCGCGATCCATTGTGGATGCTTACAAAACAGTGGCAAATGGGCGAGTTTCAGGGTAATGATGCTGGCTCGCCGATTCTTGCAAAAATTGCTTTGGCCACAAAACGACTGGAAAAATACAAGTTTGCTGATAATGATGCAAAAGATTATAATAATGACATCCCGTTGGAAGGTCTGGTCGAAAAATTATCCATTCCATTTGAAATGGACGAAACAATTTTTTCACTCGATCTTCGAATAATGATGGGCAGATATTGGCTTAAATTGATAAATGCAACTTTTGATATTTCCAAAGAATATGCAGGGGAATATCCAATTGAAGCTCCTTCTTCAAGCGAAAGCAAACCGGACGCGCAAATTCTTGCTCACCCGGAAAGCTGGCAAAAATTTGCCGCCGCAGCAAACAGAAGGTTGGATGGGTATGTTTTTTATATCCACCTCAAAAATGGAGGCGATGCCGCTGAAAATATAAACGATCTTGCTCCCGGTACGTTTAATGATCAGGCTGAAAAATATATGAATTGGGTCGAGAATTTCTTTCTGCAGCCGGAAAAATCCACTGAGGGTGTTGAAGAGACCGCGTATATTCCTTCCCGCCTTGAATATCAATTTAAATGTTCTGCCCCCGACAATGGAAAAGAAAAAGTGTATGAAGCGAAGGAATATTATACTGGACGTCTCGACTGGTTTAACTTGTCATTGAATGATGATACGAAATTAGAGGTTTCTGAAGAATCTCGAAGGGAAATAGAATCGGGTGATGAAGGGGAGGGAGAATCGATAGAAGATAATGTTTTCAGTTTCATTCCTGTATCAATCGATTATGATGGCATGCCGGATACAAGATGGTGGAAATTTGAAGATCGGAATACCTATTTGGGCGATATAAAACCTGACACAAAAGATATCTCGAAGCTGTTATTGTTAGAGTTTACTTTGCTTTATGCTAACGATTGGTTCTTAATTCCTCAAACTTTGCCGGCTGCGACAATTACCCATATTCGTGGCATGATGGTTACCAATTGTTTTGGCGAACGAACCTGGATTGAACCAACTGGTAAGGGAGTCGACGATGATTGGCAGCGTTGGACTATGTTTACAATTAATCGAAAGGGCAAATCTCTTAGGGAGGCTGATAATAGTATAATATTAATGCCTACTGTTCCTAAAATTCAGGAAGGTTCAGCTATAGAGAAAGTTGCCATGGTAAGAGATGAAATTGCAAATATGGTATGGGCTGTAGAAACCGATATTCAATTGCCTTCCGGTGATAAGAAAAAAGGAATTGAAGCAGGAAGGGAATTATATACTTTCTATAAACGATTGGTTGGTGAACCGGAATCGATTGATGATGAGGAAAAAATAGCAAATATCCGCTATGAGATAATGAATACAATTCCGGAAAATTGGATTCCTTTCATTCCTGTACATAAGGACAGCGACAACCGCGAAATTCAATTACAAAGAGCTTCCATGTCCAGGATTATCCCTGGCGATACCGAGAGTCCGGCAGCAGTTAAACCAAGAGCGTTTCTACTCAGACATGGGCTGGATGAAGACGAGAAACATTCATATTTTATTTATGAAGAAGAAATTCCCAGAGCAGGTATAAGTGTTAGCAAATCATTTCAGCGAACAAGATGGTATGGCGGAAAAGTTTTTAACTGGCTGGGGATCCGCAAACAAATCGGTCGTGGTGAAGGTTCAAGTAATTTGGCATTCGATCAAATAATACCAACATTAAAGCCAAAATAGTTAGCATTTTTATATTTGTAGGGCAGTGGTTGTGACAATGCGTGTTGTAATCAACAGTAAAGAAATAACTAATCCAGTAATAAAGTTTGTATTTGGCTTTGTTGTAGTGTTTTTTTCTGTAATCATTACTACGATCATAGTATTCGTACTTATACCAGTAATAGGTATGACTATTTTAATAGCAATAATTTTTATCGTCATTGTAGTCCCTACATTCCGCAGGTTCAGAACTAGTGTTTTTGGAATTTAAATTATCCATATTAGCGAGGCTACAACCTTTTGTAAGTTCTTTTACGTTCTTGGATTAACTCTTGCAATATCTTAATCTCTT
>SDBV01005806.1_pt1 | contig 17304 bp, 18 predicted proteins | sample 2277081 | NCBI WGS metagenome assembly SDBV01 (sample SAMN10402039, study PRJNA504765) | marine sediment metagenome | isolation source: marine sediment core GS10_PC15, 223 cmbsf | place: Arctic Ocean: Southern Knipovich Ridge | collected 2010 | reverse complement strand
GATACAGATACTCCAATAACAGCTTTACCAGAGAGTCCAGTTGTGCAAAGGTTGTATCAACATAGTTTGCCATGGCTACTTATGAAAGATATTATATGTCCGATTTTTGAGGTCCCTATAAATAATCATAAGGTTATTTGGTTTCGTTCTCCAAAAATAGACATATCATGTGTTTTAGATGATGACGAAGCAGAATCTTCTGTTTTTTTGAATGCAGATATCACATATAGACCTTGTTCGGATGCGGCTCTTTTTGTCTCTTCATTGGAGTGTCATGGTTTAGATCCAACTCGTGTTATTGGAAGTCTTGTAGAGTCAGAAGCTTTTTCACAATTTAAAGGGTTATTAGAACTGTCTTTCGAGGATGATTGTGAATTATCTGATGCAATTAATTTCATTTTGTCATTAAGTGGTGTAGAAAATAAATTGAAATTATTAGTTAAAAAATATTTAAATATAGCATCAGGTGATTTAAATATGTTGTATAAACAATCACAGGTTACCAATGATACAGGAAACTCTTGGTGGTATTTTGGTTTATTGGAGCGTATGTTGGGGGCTGTTCGTGGAGCAGACTGGTCTACATATGCTAGATTAGCACCTTACTTAAAGGAAATGAAAGAAAAGATTAAAAAAGCAAGGCGTAAAAAAGGTCGAGATGGACTTAATTATGAAGCTTTGTTACGTGTACAATTTGGTGAAAATAAAGAAGAACCGCGTATTATGGAAAGTTTGCTAGCATTAGACAGAATATGGTAGTTCAAATAATAATTTAGAGGAGATAAAACAATGCAGAATGAGGAAATTAAAAAAGAAGTTACAGAACTTAGAATTAAGGTTGCTGGTACTTTGAATATACTTCGTAGATCGCCTGTAATTTTAACTTATAATAAGTTACTTGGTATTGGTCAAAAACTAGAACAACTTGCTATGAAGGTTTCTGGTGAAACTGAAAGCACTGAAACTGAAGGTACTGAAAATAAAACTGAAAATGAAGGTACTGAAGACTAAAAATTATATAAAAATCGCATACCCGTCCTATGATGATCAACGTGGGTTTATTAATCGAGATAGAGAGGGTCAGGGAGATACTATATTTGTAGATCATTTCCCTGATTCTCAATCTCAAATCAAAAAGAAGTGGAAACGACGAAAAAAACGTAAACGGAAAAAACAAGATACAGAAAAGATGCCAGAATGTTCATTATGAAATTAACTGTAAAATGACAAATAATCAAATTTCACTTCATGTCAGTAATACGTCTATCCGTATAGACGGAAAATTACATAAAAAAGTCTATAAAGAGCTTAAAAAAGCTATGGGATATCGTCCAGAAGGTGCGTTTTTCATGGCTCGTAATAATAAAAAGATGGAAGATAAGAATGGGAATAAAAAATGGGAATGGGATGGTTACATAACTACAGTTTGTTATAATAGACATTTTTGTAAATGTTCTATCAAAAAAGATGGTACTCATTTGCCTACTGGCCTTTATAGCCGTTTGGTAGAGTTTCTTGGTAAGTTTAATATCTCATATAAAGTTATAGATGAAAGAGTTCAAGTTAAACGTGAATTATCTCTGTCTATGAGCAACGAATATGAATCACGTAGTGATCAGCATGATACTGTAATAAAAGCCGTCCAGAGCCAACGTTGGGTCATTAAGGCGGCTACTGGCAGCGGCAAGAGCCTAATTGGTGCAGAACTCATAACAAAGCTCGGTGTGACTCCTTTCATATTCTATGTTCCATCTATAGATTTATTACTACAAGCAAGAGATGAGTTTTCCAAGTTTATTGTAGAAAACGGAGCCCCGTTAAAAGTTGGGGCTATAGGTGGCGGATTGTATGATATACAAGATGTAAATATCATGACTATACAAACTGCTGTTAGGGCTCTTGGTAAGAAGTATGTTAAATGTGATGATGAAGATATCATAGAAAAGAAAGATGATTTATTAGATGAGAAGAAAAAAGAGATATGTTCGTTAATACAGTCTGCAAAAGGTCTTATCGGGGACGAATGCCAGTATTGGAGTTCGGAATCGTGTCAGATTATATCAGATAGTTCTGTTTCTTGTTTTTACAAATATGCCATGTCAGCGACTCCTACGCGGGATTTAGGAGACGATATATTAATTGATTCTTGTTTTGGTAAGGTAATTGCGAATATAAGTGCATCTTATTTAATAAAGAAAAAGTATTTAGTTAAACCTAATATTTATTTTGTCAAAATAGAACATCCAAAATATAAAGAATCTCATTATCAAAACATTTATAAAAAAGCAATAGTAGAAAATCCAGTTAGAAACAATTGTATTGCTTCTTTGGCTAAAAAATTTGCAGATCAAGGGCGTACAGTACTAATTCTTTGTAAGTATATAGTGCATGGAGAATTGTTAAATGAGTTAATAGATGGTAGTGTATTCTTACATGGTTCGTTTAGTGGAAAGATTCGTAAAGAACATATTCAAAAGATGAGAGAGAAAAAGGCTAATATTACGCTGGCGACTTCGATTTTTGATGAAGGAATAGATTGTAAACCTTTAGATACCTTGATTTTAGCAGGATCTGGGAAATCATCTAGTAGAGCTTTGCAAAGAATTGGTCGTACTCTTAGACCATATCCTGGAAAGACACATTCTATAATTGTAGATTTTGATGATGATTGTAAATATCTTTCAAAACATAGTAAAAGAAGATATAAAATATATAAAACCGAACCAGAATTTGAGATAGAAAGAATATGAAAAAAATAATATCTCCAGTTGAAATAGACATGGAAACCGGTAATGTTAAAGAAACGTTAGAATCTAGGTTATCTTATTATGTTAACAGGGTAAAATCATTAACTAATCCTTATGTTGGTAATAAAAGAAAGATTCTTGAGCATCTTGTTATATATTTAAGAGATTTAGGCGTAGAGTATGATTCAGTAGTAGATTTATTTTCTGGTAGTGCTTGTGTTTCTATATTAATGAAGTTATTAGGAAAAAGAGTAGTTTCTAATGATATCTTATTAAGTTCATATCATTATGCTAAGGCTTTTGTAGAGAATGTTGATATTGTTTTGAGTGACGAAGAAATAGAGTATTTGTTTAATAATAAAAATGAAAATATTAATGAAGATTCTTTTGAAGAATGGTCTGAAAGATTTAAAGATAAAGAAGTTGAGTTTTTAGTTAATTTTAGAATGAATGTTCTAAATCTTTTTAATGATGAAAAAGATAATAATATTCAGATTAAACGAAGCTTAGCTTTTGCTAATATTAGTTTGTATATTATGGATCATTGTTTTGTAGGTGGGAGATTGAATCATGGTCAAGTTTTAGCAGAATTAAATCATAGATTATCTCACAATAAAAATCGTGATCAAGCTATGGGGTTTCATGATATCCATTGGTATTCGTTTAATGATAAAGGTTGTAGCAGGGATAATTTGGCTGTTTGTGGTGATGCTATCTCTTTGTTAAGGAATGGCCTGTTAAATGTTGATATGGCTTATATAGACCCACCATACGGTGGGCAGCAAAGTGATTATTCTCATATGTATGAGTTTTTTGAGAGATATGGAAGTGAATTTTTCACTGTGAGTAACTCTCTAGATAAATCATTTGTTGGGGGTAAAAATTACTTAGGTAATTGTCGTCGTCTATTTTATGCACTGGAGCATGCTAAACACAGAATACCAACTTGGGTTATCAGTTATAACAATTCTGGGCATATAACATTAGATGAGATGAAGGAAGAGATAAAAGAATATAGATCACAAATTGACATTAAAGAAGTTGAATATGATTATAAACACCGTTCTGAAAATAACAAGGATACTTCTATAGAATACCTCATTGTTGTTAGGTAGTTTATAATGGATAAAAATAAGGAAAAAACCTTTATTTCTGAAACGATTGAACAATTTCGTGGGGTTGTGAAGAAACACCCAAAGTCGAGGAAAAAGGAGTATCAGGGGGTTGAATTGACAGGTACAATTCAAGGTGTGAATGAGATAGAATATAAAACCATAAGAAAGGGTAAGGGTAATTTAAAGGGAGACCCTGCAGAGTGGGTAGATAAAAACTTTGCTCTCTATATAAGTCAGCAATGTTTGGAGAAAAACTCTATTTCCTGGGACCTAAACATATATTTTGTTGTTCTACATGTAAAACGAATAAGAGATGCTGTAAGAGAATATCTTGGTTTTTGTGACAATATAGTTTTGCAAGATTATATAAAGTTTTTCTTTTCTAAATGGTCACATAACTATAATAATTGTTTCTATTTAATTAAAGCAATGGTTTTTAACGATCCATTGAGAGAGTTTGCTGAAGATTATGATTATAAATCAAGGCTTGATAAATATTTTAATCCTGTAGTTGAATCGACAAAAAAACCATTAAAGAAAAATCTTACAGATGAAAATATTAATAGCTCATACCTATTAGGCGAAGAAGCTTTTGTCCTTACTTGTGGGGCTATATCATCTGTAAATTGGCTTATGAGTAACTATTCTTACAAAGAAGAAGAAGCCATTCAGTTCGTTGCAAAATCTATTAATGAAATTAAGAGCGAGCAAATAGTTAAATCTGTATTAGATAAAACTATCGAAATGTCTCCATATCCTATTTCTTTTGATTTTAAGGATTTTAGTATTATAGGGAAAGAGATTGGTTTAAATAAAGAACAAATATCTGAGATTTCAGATAAGGTTAAATTTTCATAGAAAGGCCGTATTTTATGCATGATTATATTGTTAATGAAGACATTAAGTCTTCTAATGTGTTTTTAGTAGATGCACTTGGGAAAAAACGTGGAATTATTTCTAGAAATAATGCTTTATTAGAAGCAAAAGCTGTTTTTTTAGATCTTGTTCAGGTGTCGGTTTCTGATAACGAGAAAACACCTGTTTGTAAAATTATGGATTATGGTAAGTTTAAATACAAACAATCTAAAAAGAATAAATCTAAAAAAACGCAAAGCGTGAAAGAAATTCGTATATCCTATAGAATAGCTTCTAGAGATTTGTCTGTAAAAAATAATAAAGTATGTGATTGTTTGAAGCACAATCATAAGGTAAGATATGTATTAATGTTACGTGGACAAGAAAAAAGAATGGAGAAAGAAGCTGTTGATAAGTTTACTGATATCTTGCAAGAATCATTTGCAGATAAAGCATCTTGGTCACAGATTGACGTTTCAGGTGGTACGATTAGCACAATCCTTAAGCCTTTGTCATAGAAACAAGGAAAAAACCTATGGATGAAACAAAGAAATCACATGAAGAAGCGTTAAAATTAATGGCAACTGATGAATTTTCTGTTGATCTTGATGCTTTGTTGCGGATTAGGGCTCCTATCATATATTTAACGACGAACGAAGAAAAGAGGATGCTAAATTATTTTAAGCATCTTTCGGTTGCTCGTGGATATAATACTCTTGTTTGGGATCATTATCTCGGATTATTAAATTTAATTAGTGGTAAAAAAGAAAAAACAACAAGTGAAGATATTATACAACCAGAAATAATTTTAGATTTAATTATAGAACAAGCACAAGAAGATGAAAAAAATCAAGCAGCTCTCCAGTCAGATGGCTTCAGAGGGACTATCTTTTTGTTGCTTGACTTTCATCGTTTCTTGTGCGATGCGCCTCCAGGGATCGAAAGACGGCTAAAGAGGCTATCTCATATCGAATCAATGACTAGTGTTATTATCTCTGGTCCTTATTTTGAGAGTACTCCTGCATTAGAAAATGCTTTTTCTGTTTTAGATTTTCCATATCCAAACAAGAAAGAGATATCAAATGCTCTGTGGGCACTTGTAGACTCAGATAGTCTTAAAACTAAATTACCTGGTCTCTCTAAAATTGTCAAGGAAAGAGAAGATGAACTTGTAAAAGCTGCAAATGGGTTGACTCTTAATGAGGCCCAAACAGCATTTCTTAAATCTATAGTAATGCATAAGAAATTTGATATACCAACAATCTTAAAAGAGAAACAACAGATTGTTAGAAAAAAAGGAGTTCTTGAATTTTATGAACCTAAAGTAGATATAAATGATATTGGTGGACTGAAAAAAATGATCGATTGGCTAGAATGTAGAAAACTAGCTTTCAAATCTGATGCAGAAGATTATGGACTGAAACCCCCCAGAGGAGTCTTGTTAATTGGAACTACTGGATGCGGAAAAGCTCAACCGTTAGATTCTATTGTATATACACCAGATGGACCTGTTAAAATGGGTGATATAAAAGTAGGTGATTTTGTATGTACTCCATATGGAGGAACAACTAAAGTTACAGAGGTTCATCCACAAGGGATAGTACCTATATATGAAATGAAATTTGATGATAATTCTTCGGTACAATGTTGTGAAAATCATCTTTGGTCTGTGCATGTTAGAAATAAGGATTTTTTATCTGATAATGTTGTTCTTCCGACTAAACAGATGATGGATTGTAATACTGAAGAGGGTAAATCAAAATATTATATTGATACACCAGAATATGTTAGGTTCCATTTGAGGGGGATAAATATTCATCCTTATCTATTAGGAATATTTCTTACTTCAAATGTATCTAAAGATGATGATGATTATATCTCTTTAAGACTGGGTAACAAAGATGTTATTCCTGTTATAGAAAATATTTTTAAGAACAATTATACAAGATATAATCTTGAATATGTAGAAGATAAAGAAAATAATTGTGTGATATTGCAGATCAAATTACGTTCAAATGAATTAATTTCTACATTAAAGAGATATGGTATATGGGGAAATAAAGAGTTATCTATTCCAAAAGAATTTTTGTTTAACAATTATACTAAGAGGATGCATTTGTTACGTGGAATTATTTCTGCAGATAATGTTTTTAATCCTGGTGGAGTTGTCAATCGCTTTGTGTTTTCATCATATCAACTAGTATTAGATTTTAGATCTTTAGTAGAAGGTCTTGGTGGTTCTTGTAGGATTTGGGATAATAAAAAAGATGGTGTAAAAATAGGATATGTAGTATATGTTAAAATAGATGATTTTAATTTATATCGAGATTGTACACCTTTTCTTCCAACTTTTCCTAAGTCCAGATACAAAACAAAGAGACGCATTAACTCTATAAAGTATGTAGGTAAAAAAGAAGCTCAATGTATTACTATAGGTGGTAAACAAAATCTTTATCTTACAGATAATTTTGTTATTACTCATAATTCTTTGACAGCTAAAGCTGTTGCATCTTTTTATGAAATGCCATTGCTTAGATTAGATTTTGGTAAATTATTTAATTCGCTAGTAGGGGCGAGTGAAAAATCGGCTCGCGATGCTGTAAAACTAGCAGAAGCTTTGGCCCCATGTGTATCTGGAGATACTGAAATCCTCACATCAGATGGAGAATCAGTTGCGATTAAAGATATGTTATGTTCAGATAAAGATTTTATATACACAAATTCATTTAACGAAAAAACATTTCAAGTAGAGAAGAATAAAATATGTGCAGTTATAAAACAACCTGTTAAGAAAGATATGATCAATATCAGGTCTTGGTATGCAAGTATAAACGTAACTTATGATCACGAGTTAATGGTTAGAAAAAATCATCATAGATTTGCTTGGGTAAAAGCTAAAGATATAAAATTGGGTGATTTATTAGTTGTTCCAGAGAAACAGATAGACAGTGATATTATGGGGGTAAAAGTAAATCAAATTACTTATATTGGCAAGCAAGATTGTTATGATTTAATGATAGATAACAACCATAATTTCTTTGCTAATGGAATATTATCAAAAAATTGTGTCTTATGGGTGGACGAAATTGAGAAGGGATTATCTGGTGGACAATCTAGTGGGCAAACAGATGGAGGTACAACAAGTCGTGTTATCTCCACGTTCCTTACTTGGATGCAAGAGAAAGAAAAATTAGTATTCGTTATTTGTACTGCTAATGACCATAAACAGATACCTCCAGAATTCATGAGAGCAGGAAGATTTGATGAAGTCTTTTTTGTGGATTTACCGAATAGAATTGAAAGAGAACAAATTTTTGGAGTTCTGTTACGTAGGTTTAAAAGAGATCCAAATAAGTTTAATCTCAAAAAATTAGCACAGAATAGTCCAGAGTATAGTGGAGCTGAAATAGAGAAGTCAATAGAAATGTCATTGTTTGAGGGATTTAAAGATAATAAAAGAGAGATCAAAACTGCAGATATAGTACATGCACTACAAAGTTTTAAACCACTTAGCAAGACCAGAAGTGATGTTTTTGATGAGATGAGAAAATGGGCAGCAGAATATTGTTTATTAGCGAATAGCGATGAAGAACTTGAATTGGATAATTCTAAAAAAGGGAAAAATATAGATATAGATATTCTATGAAAGACATAACAAAAATAAGAAAACGGTTAGAGAAGGAACTTGCTAAAAAGCATTGTCATGTTTCTTCTATAGAAGAATGTCCTCGTGAAGGTCAATGTACATGCAAAGTGGCAGCAGAAGTTCAAGCTTATATAGAATCTGTTATTCCAGAAGGTTTTCGAAAAATGTCATTTGATGATTTCAATGGGGTAGACAAAGAAGGTAATGTTCTCCTGGAACCCCAAATAGCCTTGAGAGCAAAGAAGAATATTCTTTCATACTGCTGGGAAGGAGTAAAGATAGAAGATTTGGTTGGATCTGCTAAGATAAAACATCTAGACAAATATTCTATTATAGATAAGCGTTTGAAGGATGGAGATAATGTAGTTATATATGATAATGGTTTCAAAAAATCTGCAAAGGCCAGTGGTAAAACTTTTGTAGCTTCTTTAATTATGAGAGAAGCTATAAAACGTAGATATTGTTCTGGAGATGCGTCTACCTATGCTTGGACTTCATATGCCTCTTTAGTAAACAAGCTTAAAAAAGATACTGATTTTACAAATAGTGATAGCGATTTAACAGATATAAAATATTGTGATTGGCTTGTTATAGATGATATGCGTTTCAACATAAGTACCTCTAGACGATCAATGAATTACACGCAATCTCTTCTCGAACCATTTTTTTATGATAGATTCGAAAATAATTTACCAACAATATTTGTTTTTAATTTTGATATAAAAATACAGTTTTATGATAATACTTCTATTGAGGATTTGTTTGGTATTACAGTTGACAAAATAATAAATAATTCTCGTACCTGTATTGTCTCTTTATTCAGTGAAGGAAATAATGGGAGTTAATACTGATCAACAGAGGACGGAGATAGAGCGAGAATTTATCTCGCTTCTTATTAATCATCGGGATTTGGTGGATCAATGGATTTCTAATGGTCCTAATATTAATAGTTTTGAAGATATACATCAATTATTACTACATGCAGTAGTATTTGCTGATAGTAATAATTCTTTGTTAACACTTAAGGGTCTACGCAACTATTTAAAAGATAAAGTTAGTAAAATAGAATTATTGATTCATGAGAAAGAGTTTAACTTATCTAATGCTCTTTCGGTTAAACGTGATGATTTCTATACATTACGAACAAAAATCACAGAAAATCATATCTTAAAATTATCTATCGGGCATGTTGAAGCATTTAAAAGTAATCTTAAAAGTAAAGGCCCTATTTTTGCTGCTAAGAAACTAGGAGACAGTTTATCTGAGCTATCTATTAATTTGTCAACTAAGAAAACTGTTGTATATCAGTCTTTGATGGATTATATGCCAAAATTTATTGATATACTTAAAGATAGAAAAGAAAATCCTGATACTAAAATTATTAGATGTTATATTAAAGAGATAGATGATGTAATGGTAACTGGTTTTGCTCCAGGAACATTGACTTTGTTTTGTGGGGATGTTGGGTCATATAAATCGGCCGTGATGTTAAATATTGGTATAAATATTTGGTTGCAATCAAAACAAAATGTTCTTTTTGTTCCTCTTGAAATGCCTGTAGATAAAGTGTCAGCTCGTTTGGTGTCTAGAGAAACAAAAATACCATTTAATAAACTTGAACAAGCTGTAGAATTGACAGATAAAGAATGGGATACCATAAAATCTTTTCATAAAGATAGAGAAAATTTACCTAATAAGTTTTATCTTCTAGATGCACCAGAGCGTGTTCCTGTTTCTCTAATCAGAAGAGAAGTAGAAAAGCATGTAGACATATTTCAACCCAGTGTTGTTATAGTTGATTATATTGCCAATCTTATACCAGATACCAGATATGAGAAATCAAGAAATGACTTACAAATTGGAGAGATGTTAAAAGATTTAAGGCATATGGGGAGACCTGGGAGTATTACGAAAGACGGCTTTGCTGTTGTTTCTGCTGCTCAGATTGGGAGAGAGGGCCTCAAACGAGCTAGAAAACTTGGCTCTGAAAAAGCTATGTTTTACTCTGAAGATTTGAGGGGGAGCCATGAATATTCTGCTGATGCAGATTATATTTTTGGACAGATGGAAGATCCAACACAACCTGACTCTAATTTGTTCTTATTTGTAATTAAAACCAGGTATGGAAGTAAAACGTTCGAGGGTGGAAAAAAGAAAATTGTACTTGATATAAAACCAGAAATCTCTTTAATACAAAGTAAAAATGATGCATGGATAAAAGATGGAGAAACAACAGAAGAGATTCTAGCCAAGATAGATGGACATGATGATTGGGGCGAGATAGAAACAAAAGATAACAAAGCAACTGAAAACGATATAAAAATTGATGAGGAACTTGGACTACAATGATTTCTAATCAATATTTGATAGAAAATATTTGTAAGAAAAATAGTATTAGGGAGTATCTGGCTGAAAAAAATATATTTCCTGTGAACCAGAGCGATACAAGATTGTCTTATCTTTGCCCTTTACATGAAGATAGTCATCCTTCTTTTGTTGTATATTTTAGCGAAGAAAAAAACGAAAACTATTATTGCTACGGCTGTCATTTTGGCGGGAATTTGATTTCTTTATACTCTGCTATGGAAGGTATTTCTTGGAGAGAAGCTATAAAGATTCTTGGCAAAGGTATGGATCTATCTGACCCACATAAGTTAAACTGGATAATAGAGACATTAAAAAAAGAAGCAAATCAAGTATTACCAGATAATGGAAAAAACCATTTTGGAGAAATTTCTTTATTAATATCTGTTATGGGTAACACACATATGAAAAGAACAGATTTTGATGAAGATGAAATTATGTTCTTAGATAAATTCTACAATAAAATTGATCAATGTGTTTTAGAGTGGGATTTAATAAAATTAGAAAGGATATATGATTTTGTTTCCGGTAACAATAAATATGGCAAGAATTTATTTGAACATCGAATGAACTTATGGGGAAAAAAGAAGAAAGAAGAGTTCAGGAAAGAAACGATTCATCATGATTAATGAAATTATATGTGGTGACTGTATAGGTGTGATGAAAAATATTAATTCAGATATGGTATCTTTAACCATCTGTAGTCCGCCTTATAACGTTAAATTATCTTATAATTCGTGTGACGACAATATGCCATATCATAGTTATCTTGCTTGGTTGAAAGATGTTTTTTCTGAGGTTTACAGAATAACTAGAAATGGAGGAAGATGTTGTATTAATATAGATGCTGTTACAAATAGACAAGAAGATAAAGATAGAGAATATATAAGAAATACCTATTCGAATCTTAGTATTTTAATGAAGGAAATTGGGTGGAAATTTAGAACGGAAATATGTTGGTATAAGCAAAATGCAGTGGGGAAGCGGACTGCCTGGGGGAGCTATATGTCTTGTTCTAATCCTACAATGAGAAGGACGCATGAGTGGATTCTTGTTTGGTCGAAAGGCGATTGGAAATTGGATGGAGATCCAGAGCTATCTGATATAACAAAAAAAGAATTCTGCGAATACACTTTGAGTACTTGGTTTATGTCTCCAGAAACTAGAAATCTTGCTAATCATCCTGCGTCTTTTCCTGAAGAATTGCCAAGGAGACTCATTAAGCTTTATTCATATAGAGGAGATGTGATACTAGATCCTTTTGTCGGGACTGGTACAACTTCAGTTGTTGCGAATGGATTATTCCGTAAATATATAGGAATAGATATGGATAAGGACTATTGTGATTATGCAAGGGGTAGAATAGAGGCTGGTAAGGATATTTTTGCAAATGACTGAAAAAATGTCAAATAGAGATCCAATAATAGAATTTACTGATTGTGTTTTAATCGAAGGTGAAGGATATTATGACAAGATTAAAGAAATTATGAAAGAAGATGTTGCTAATAAATGGATGTTGAGGACAAATATTATAATAAGTTCTGAGTCTGGCGAATCATCAATGATTTTACATTTTTATGCTGATGGTAAAATTGTTATTATGGAATATATGCCGTCTATGTCAGATGTTTATTACAATACAGATATACAATCTTTATCTTTCTGGTCTCAGGATCATGGCTGGGGTGTTCCTCAACCGGATAAGGATCTTGTTTTAAGCAACTTAACTTTCTGGAAACATTTTTGGGATACAATGTTAGTAGATTCGGATCTATTAACTAGGAAATATGGTAGCCGTATTACTGAATATTATACAGATTATACAGAAGAAACTGATTAAATATGGATATTACTTGTCCAAGTTGTGGACATAATTACATAAATCATGATAATTTGTTTGGAAAAATATGTATGCATTGTGGGTTTTTTATTGAATCAGGTTTTGAGTTACCAATGGTAAAAGAAAATAAACAAAAACATTCAAAATGTCTTGAAGAAGCAAGAGAATCTATTCGACGTAAGTTTTTAGGAGAAAATTATGACTATAAGAAGTAATGATACAGATATTACGATAAATTTTGAATATGTTGATACACCAGATTGCGAACCGAGATTATCGTTTAAAGTTAGATATCATCATACAAATAGGCCTATTATATCTCTTGCTCCTTTTTGTAGAGAAATGATAGAAACTTTTGAAGATGAGGGTATGAATTATATAAGCCTTCCTGCAAAAATGATTGTAGAGATAGCTCAATTCCTTACAGAAAAAGGACTTGTGTCAGGTAGTGATAAAAAAGTTACAGTTTTGGATAAGAAGACTGGAGGAATTCCTGCTCCTGTTATAAGTGAGAAGAAAGATATAAGTGAGAAGAAAGATAATTTGTCTTCACCTATTAGTCAAGAAGAACCTTCAACAGAAATGCAACAAGTTGACGGAATACCTTTTGAAAGTTTTACAGAAGTAAATACTGCAGAACCATCTGCTGCTAGTAATCTTTCAGATGCTGAGTTAGAAGAAATTAAAGCAAGAGGTTCTGATAAAAAGCAAGATGATAAAAAGCAAGATAATATGAAGAAAGTTCGTAGGAAAGAAGAGTGATATGGAATACGCATGTAAAAGTATACCAATAAGTCATCTTCCAGTTAATAGTAAAGGAATTTCTTCTTCTCTTTGTGATCGGTGTTCTTCTAGAGATTGTGATAATCCTGTAGAAAGAATTAGTGTTAGTATTCTTGGAGTTTCAGAAGAACATAAAGCATATATGCGTGGAAATGAACCCTATTATGTAGTCTCTTGTACTGGATTTGTTTTATGAAGTTTTTCAAAATTTCAGACTTAGAGAAAATTCGTAAACAATATAGAATTTCGTATAAGACAAAAGCTAATTTGTCTTTGAATCATATTGATAAAATAAAGAGACATTCGTCTACTCGTTCTATATCTTATCAATCAAAATCTAAAAGCTATAAAGATGCTTATAATTATGTTGATAAGTTGTTCCCAAAATATAAAGTAAAAGATGTAATTGTATATAGAACTAGTTTAACATATTTAGCATCATTAGGTTATAAGAATATTGGGGGATTTTATAATAGAATAGCATCAGTTATTGTTATTCCTGATAAACAAAAAACAGAAGTTAAAAAAACGAAATCTCCTTGGTCAAAAATAAAAGCTAAAATAACTTTTGACGAAGTTATGGTACATGAATTATTACATTATGTGTCAGACCACCAAATGAAAGGGATTAGTAGCGTAGATAGAGAAGAAGAGTTTGCTTATGGTAATTCTGTTGGTTACCTGAAACAACGCGGTCATAATGATGATTCTATTATAAATGATAATTTTATGCCATTTCTGATAAGTGTTGTTAATATTAAGAAGATCACAAGAATTGTTTTGTTAAAAAATAATTATGATATAGATGAGTTTGTGACCCTTCCAAAAGAAAAAACACGTAAAATTCTTAGTAAATATAGAGATGATATATTCGAAATATGTAGGAAACAAGCGTACGATAGAGGGAAAGAGCTGATACGAATTTATTCTCCAAATAAAGAAAAAAATGAAGATATCGAAATAATAGAAGAAGGTGTTAAAAGAGCTAATTTATTAGATATTTAAAGGAGAACAGACATCCCTATATATTCATATAAACATCCAAAGACAGGAGAAGTTTTTGAAGAGCTTCGTCCTATATCTGATCGTAATAAAGAATATATTGCTCCTGATGGAGAAAAATGTAGCAGAGTACTCTTTGATGGAGCCCCTGCTGTTTGGGTTGCCGGGAGAGAAGGGTTTGAACAAGATCCAGATTATTATAAGAAAATGAAACCTAAAAAAGTAAAGTATTTAGACGGTCACAGGGAATTCTATGACCCTACAAGGCATCGCTAATTATGAGATATATTAAACAACAAATCTTTAAAACAACAGTCTTTGATAAAGATATTACATCTCTTGATGATATTAAATCACTTATGGAAACTTTTAAGAAGTCCAGTGTTGATCTTTTCATAGAGTATAGAGATGCGAGGACAGAAAGAACTATTACAAGGGAAAGAGCTAGAATTATATCTGCTGATAGTAATTCAATAGATATTTTTGCTTTTGATAAAGGTGGATCTATTGTTGAACATAATATAGATTTTCTTAATATATTACTTGTAAAACTAGTTACAAAAAGCGATAATGTAATAGTTAATAACGAAGATAACATTACAAAATTTGATTTAGTCGATATAGAAATCACCTCTCCCGGGGAGGGGATAAATTGAGATGATTGTAACTAATTATTTTTCTTTATTTTTTTAGAGGAACTTGAGGCCCTTACAAAGTAAGTTAGGTAGAATGAGCAGAAAAGAAACAATACTAGCTACAAGAGAACGAAGAAAACACCAAGACTGTAAAACCTATGAATTAAAGTTTGTTTCTTCCAAGTTTTCTAAAGCTACACACAAGCATCTACACCAGTTGTTTCTTGAAGCTAAATGGTTATACAACTATATCTTATCAACTGATGACGTTTTTCACTTTGATACTAAAGTACAATATGTACCAGTTGTAACACCAGATAAAATAGAAGAAAGAAAGTTAGAACATATTTCAGCTCAAATGAAACAAGGTATCAAAGAAAGAATTTTTAATTCTATTAAAGCTCTTTCTGCTCTTAAAAAGAACAAAAAGAGGGTTGGTAAACTCAAGTTTAAATCAATAATATCTTCTGTTCCTCTTACTCAACATAAGTACACATATACAATTGATAGAAAACATTCTTGTGTTAAGATTCAGTGTCTCAAACAAAGACTAAAAATTAGAGGTCTCAAACAACTACCACTAGAAGACTATGAAGTTGCAAGTGGTAATTTAATCAAACGAGATAATGAATATTATCTCCATGTAACAGTTTATACATCTAAAAAGAGAACTATTGTCCCAGATACTATTGTAGGAATTGATGCTGGTTGTTCTACTCAACTTACACTGTCAAATGGTATTAAGATAGAATATCAAGTTCCTGTATCAAAGAGATTAAAACGTCTTGATCGTAAGATTATGAAGAAGAACCGTCGTAGATCTCATAACAAATACAAAGACCAAGTGAAAAGACGTAAAGAATACAGAAGAATAGGTAACATAAAGCAAGATATCAAAGATAAGATTGTTCATTCACTAAAAACTCAATACAAGTATGTATGTTTTCAAGATGAAAGTATTTCTGGTTGGAAAGCTGGCGGACATGGTAAAAAGATACAAACAACAGCTATAGGAGGGATAATGAGTGCTTTAAAATTAAAAGCACATACTCCTATAGAAGTTAATCGTTTCTTTCCGTCTACCCAGTTGTGTCCTTGTTGTGGTACAAAATACAAATTAGAGAGAAACGAAAGAACTTACAGTTGTGTTTGTGGTTATACAGAAGATCGAGATATAAAAGCTGCTATTTGTATTAAGCAGGAAGCTTTAAAACAAATACCTGTGGAACGCAGGAATTTTAAGCCTGCGGAGATAGAAACCTCTATGTTGAACATAAGAAATTCTTTGTCAAGAATTCCTCATGTTCGATGCAAGTTTCTGTCGTTGAGTCAGGAAACTTCTACATTTAAGTAGAGGTAGTTCATAAGATTAAAATGCTAAAGAAAATATTAAAAAGTTTTTGGACATATGCTGCTTTGTGTTTTGTTTTGCTGATAACTTGTTACACTATGGCTATTCAAACAGGACACATTGCATGGTGTATAACAGGGATAATATTCATTTATTTGACAGGTGTCTTGTCGGTCTGTGCTGCTTTTAATAATATTGAGTAGAAAGTATAACATATTAGAACAGAAGCATTTATGAAGAAGAAATGGAAGAACTCGGAGTTTATTCACACACATTTACATTCCTGCTATTCCCATTTCGACTCACTTTGTCCATTAGAAAAGCTTGTCAACAGAGCTAGGAAAATGGGGTTCCCTGCCATGGCACTAACGGATCATGGTACTGTTGGTGGTCTAATTAAATTTATTGATTATTGTAAAGCTACAACTGATAAAGACGGGAAAGAGTTGCCTTTTGATACAATAAAACCGTTACTGGGATCAGAATTATATTTAGCAAGAGATCATCAGGGTAAATCTAAGGAGTTTCAACCAGATGGAAGAAAAGGTAATCGCCACATTGTTTTAATAGCCAAAAACTGGAAAGGTTATCAGAACCTCTGTACGCTCTCACAGAAGTCTTGGGTTGATGGTTTCTATATGGACCCAAGAATTGATTTAAACCTCTTACAAGAGCACTCAGAGGGTTTAATAGCAAGCACAGCTTGTCTCAAGAGCCTAATAAATGCAAACTTGTTGTTTGATAGGTATGATAAAGCTAAAAAAGCTGCTGGCATCTTGAAAGACATTTTTGGTGAAGATTTTTTCTTAGAAGTTATGTACCACGGGATAGAAGGTGAAAGACTTATATTAGCAGATATTTTCAAGCTTGGCAAAGATCTTGATATACCAATAATCGCGAGCAATGATTCTCACTACATAGATAAAGATCAAGCAGATTCTCAAGAGTTATTGATGTGTATGAGAA
>SDBV01005805.1_pt1 | contig 17305 bp, 20 predicted proteins | sample 2277081 | NCBI WGS metagenome assembly SDBV01 (sample SAMN10402039, study PRJNA504765) | marine sediment metagenome | isolation source: marine sediment core GS10_PC15, 223 cmbsf | place: Arctic Ocean: Southern Knipovich Ridge | collected 2010 | reverse complement strand
CCTTGTTGTGTTATGGATATGGGTTTCGATCGTTGATAAGGTTTCTGCAGTCATTTTGTTCTCAATTCTGCTGGGTGTTCTTTTGACTGGAAAGATCGATAACTTCATTTTTAAAATCAGCACAATTGCTTTGATAGTCTTTTTTGACCTCCGTGGCCTTGGCCCATATTTAATACCTCTTGTGTTCTTGACTTTGATGGGCATAGTGGATGAAAAAGGGAATGATTTTGTAGACAACAATAGTGCAAATAAGGTAGTGGAGTTCTTCTTTTTGCACCGTTTTTCTATGAAGTTCGGGATCATGCTACTATGTGCGGCCGCTTATTTTTCACCGATATATCTTGTGGCTTTCCTATGCTTTGATATCGCCTATGATTCAGTTGGGATTGTCAGCAAGAGTATGGTTGCAAAAACTGAGAGGATGTCTTTACATTTTCCTTCCGGATCTTCTGCCGAGTTTGCTTAACATCTCGTTTTTATAAACAGAGCATTTGCTTTTTTTTAAAACGAAATTGTTAAGAAGCTGTAGTTCCTAATCCAGTGGCATGCCTGTGATATGTTTTGATCTTGAAGGCCCGCTTTCACCGCAAGATAATGCCTATGATGTATTGGCTCTTGCAGAAAATGGACACAAGATCTTTGAGGTAATCAGTAAGTATGACGACATCCTAACCCTTGAATCAAGAGAAAACTACGAGCCCGGGGACACTTTAAAGCTGATCGTGCCTTTTTTGATCTATCATGGAATAAGCGAGGAGGATATTAAAAAAGTCTCAGACCGAGCAAAGATCGTAAGCGGAGTAAAAGAAACCATATCTGAACTTAAATCTGGGGGATGGAAGGTCTTTGTAATATCCACGAGCTACCAGCAACACGCAAGAAATGTATGCAAACAGCTGGGCATTCCAATAGAAGATATAGCATGTACCAAGCTTGAGCTGGAAAAACATCGAGAAGTGGGAGCGAAGGATCTCTTGATCCTTGAGGAGATAGAAACGAAGATTTTAGAGGAATTATACCCTCCCGAGGATGAGGACAAGATTAAAGCGGGCCTTGATGACTTTTTCTTCAATAAACTCGTCGGCACCGAGATCGGGAAGATATTCAACGAAATATCCGTTGTGGGGGGGCAGAGAAAGGTCACCGCCCTCCGGAAGTTTGCTGAGGAATCTGGAGTAGGCCTTGATGAGGTAGTTGTGGTAGGGGACAGCATTACAGATTACAAGATGCTTCAACTGGTAAAAGAAGAAGGAGGTATTGCCGTTGTCTTTAACGGAAATGAATACGCAATCCCTCATGCAAATGTTGCCATGGCCACTCCTGACCAGAGGACATTGTTGATCATAACCTCTGCCTTTGTTAAAGGCAGGAAAGAGGAGGTATTTAAGGTCGTTAAAACCTTGGAAAAACAGGGCGTTGAAAAAACGCCAGAGGACTTGTTACCAGTCGAAGTAATGAATATTATAGGCAGCAAAAATATTAAAGCAAAGCCGCCAAGATTCCATTTGATAGAAGGTGCAGACAAGGATAAGATCGATGAGGTAATAAGTATCCATAAAGATATGCGTTCTTATATGCGTGGTGAGGCTGGTAAACTTGGATGAGGCTTTAGATGTCATAGGCGTTGGAGCATTGAATGTTGACAGACTCTATCTTGTGGACAAGATAGCGGATGCAGGGGGGGAGGTCGCTATAAACAGCATGGTTGAAGCTCCGGGGGGATCGAGCGCTAACACCATGGTAGGTCTTGCAAGGCTTGAGATAAAAACAGGATTTTTAGGCAACGTTGGCAGCGACACTGAAGGTGAGTTCATTCTCAATGATTTCATGAATGAGAATGTCGATGTCCTTGGAATACATAGGGCAGAGGGCACGACTGGGATCATAATGGGGTTTGTGGATGAGAAAGGTGAGAGGGCGCTTTATGCAAGCCCTGGTGTCAATGATTATCTGAATATGGATAGCGCTGCTATCGAGTATGCAAAGAACGTTAAATTCCTTCACTTCGCATCTTTTGTCGGAGAGAAGTCATACAGTGCTCAGTTGGAGTTGATGGAGTCACTTTCCGATATTAAGATTAGCTTTTCTCCAGGGATGCTTTACGCGAAAAAAGGGTTAAAGGAGCTTGATTTGATAATCGAAAACACCACCATTCTCTTTCTTAATAAAGATGAGGCAGAGCTGCTCACTGGTTGGGATTATAAACGGGGTGCTGAGCAGTTGCTTGAAATCGGCGCGGGGGTTGTTGTTGTAACTTTGGGTGAAAAGGGTTGCTTTATTACAAGTTCTGATGACTATCATCTGGTCAAAGGTTATAAGGTCAAGGCAGTGGATACTACCGGGGCGGGGGATGCGTTTGCTGCAGGATTCTTATATGGTGTTTTGATGGAGGAGGAGCTGGAGCTGTGTGGAAGACTTGGGAACTGGGTTGCAGCAAGTTGCATCCAGAATGTGGGTGCAAGAGATGGTTTGCCTTATAAGAATGATTTGAAGAGATTCTGAAAAAAAGTCTTTTTCAATAGCCTCTGTGCAGATGAAATGCTATGTGTTATTTAAAACCTATTGAAAAAACATGGTGAGAGATAAATAAGGAGAGAAGGCTTGAGCTGGTTGAGAAAGATTAATCTACACAAACAAAATGAGGGTAAATGTATGGGTCAAGGCGAGATATTACAATTCTTAAAAGAAAACGAAGGTCAGATATTCACTAGTACGGAATTCTGTATGGCGTTGAATATGGGTTCTGCAAGTTCTTCATTAGTAAGGCTTAGGAGGTATCCACCAGATGGGTTTAATTTTTCTAAAGATGGTAGATCCTACTTCTATTGGTATGAAAAAACAAGTGGGAGATCATCCATAAAAGTGGCTGCCTTCAATTTTTAAAAAAGCAGTAGGTGTTATTTAAAGCCTTTGAAACCCATCATATCTGGTGTTAGTTCATAAGAGAGCCCAGTCTTTTCCTTTTGACTGAAAGAGTTCTAAACAAACCTTTTTTCATTGAAAGGTTCAAATAGGGGTAGTAATCAATGTGATATTCGAATTTGAGGTGATTGTTATGTTAAGAGGCGGCCGTCTAGGTGAGGAAATGGACGAGAAGGTTGCAAAATACACAAGTTCCCTGGAGTTTGACAAAAATATCTTTGAATATGATGTCCTTACTGATCTGGCCCATGTAGTTATGTTATCTGAACAGAGCATAATAGATGAGGGGGACGCTTCTGATATCCTGAAAGAATTGAAAAAACTCCTAGAAACAGGTATTGAAAAGCTGGACCTTGATCCTAAAAAAGAGGATATACACATTGTCATAGAGGACTATCTCTCCTCAAAGATAGGTGAAGTTTCAGGAAAGATGCATACTGCAAGATCTAGAAACGATCAGATTGCATGCGACCTGAGGATGAAGACCAGGGATGAGATTAACCGGACGATTGAAAACTTGACTATAATGGTTGATATTTTGCTTAAAAAGAGCAGGGAGAACGTTGATACGATAATGCCGGGTTATACTCATCTGCAGCATGCTCAGCCCACGACCTTGGCACATCATTATCTAGCCTTTGCAGATGCTTTATTAAGATGCTTAGATCGTCTTGAAGAAGCTTATGATAGGGTTAATAAATCTCCTTTGGGGGCGGGCGCATTGTCCACCACCTCATTTAATATTGATCGGAAAAGAACCGCTGAGTTGTTGGGATTTGACGGCGTTCTTGAGAACTCTGAGGACGCAGTAAGCACAAGAGACTTCATGGTTGAGGTCATGGCCGATTTTTGTATCATCGCAGTTGAGATCAGCAGGATAGCTGAGGAACTCATACTATGGTCAAGCTTTGAGTTCGGAATGATCGAATTAGATGACCAGTTCGCTAGCACATCCAGTATCATGCCACAGAAAAAGAATCCTGATGTACTTGAACTAGCAAGAGCAAAAATGAGCAGGATACTCGGAAATTTTGCATCCACAGCGGGCATTTTAAAATCCATACCCTACACGTATAATCGTGACTTACAAGAGCTATCGCCTGTTTTTTTCGAGTCCGCTGACACGGTCAATGACACACTTAGGATTATGGCCGCGACTATTAACGGTTTGAAAGTGAAAAAGGACCGGATGAAAGAGTTATGCGATGCAAACTTCTCCACAGCCACAGACTTAGCAGACTTGATCGTAAAGGAGAAAGGACTGCCATTTAGGACGGCTTATAAGATAGTTGGAAAAACAGTGTTAAAAACAATAGACTCCGGGATGAAAGCAAGCGAGATTGACGCAAAAATCCTGGACCTAGTTTCAAATGAGATAACAGGTGAAGGACTGAATCTAGACGATAAGAAGATAAAGAAGGCATTGGACCCCACAGAATCTGTCAAGGCCAGGTCGGTCCTTGGCGGCCCAGCACCCAAGGAGGTGGAGCGGATGTTAGAGGTACGTGAGGATAGGGTTAAGGATAAAAAATCAAATTTAAATGATCGCGTGGATAGAATAAAGTCTTCAAAGGATAAGTTGCTTGATCTGGTCGGGTAATATTGGAGAATAGAGATGTACAAGGGAAAGGCTCAAAAACTCTTAAAAGACATCGATGTGGGGGACAGAATAGTTTTGAAAAAAGATAAAAAGTCATATGAGGGCATCTTGATGCCCCGGACCGAGCTTGGGGATGATGAGCACATTGTTCTCAAACTTGATAATGGCTATAACATCGGCTTTGATGTTGCTGGGCTGGATATCGAGAGAGTAGAAAAGGGGGCGAATATTGAGATAAAGAGCACACCGATAGACATCATCTATGATAAAGAAAAGCCTGATATCACGATAATAGGGACTGGTGGGACCATAGCCTCAAAGATAGATTACAAGACTGGAGCGGTCCATCCATCTTTTTCCACTGAAGACCTTCTAAATGCTATTCCTGAGCTGGCCGGGATAGCGAACATAAAAACGCAGGTTCTGTTTAATATCTTAAGTGAGAACATGAGCCCCAGTCACTGGATAAAGATTGCTAATGTGTGTGCGAATGAGCTTAACTCTGGGACAGACGGCGTTGTTGTAGCACATGGGACGGACACCATGGGCTATACTGCTGCCGCTTTAAGCTTCATGTTAAAAGATTTGAGTAAACCTGTGGTTTTGGTCGGTTCTCAGAGATCATCTGACAGGCCGTCTTCAGATTCCACCCTTAACATGATCACAGCTGTAAAGGTTGCAGCATCTGATATCGCGGAGGTAACGGTGGTAATGCACAGCACCTCCAGTGACCGTGTCTGTGATATCCACAGGGGTACAAAGGTTAGGAAGATGCACTCATCAAGAAGAGATGCTTTTAGGAGCATTAACACAATACCGCTTGGAAGAGTGGGGGATAAAATAGAGGTCTTTCAGAGCTATAATAAGAGAAGCGAAGGCAGTGTAAAAGTGGATGGTAAATTTGAAGAAAAAGTTGCCTTGGTCAAGATCTATCCCGGTATTAAACCTGCGGTCTTAGATTATTTTATTGCTAACAATAGGGGGGTTGTTTTGGAGGGAACTGGATTGGGACATGTACCGGTGGAGCTTTTAGAGTCGATTAAACGTGCAAGAGATGAGGGAAAGCCTGTAGTAATGGCCACCCAAACCCTTTATGGCACGGTGGACATGAAAGTATATTCAACGGGGCGAGAGTTGCTTGAAAGAGGCGTGATTTCAGCCATGGACATGCTCCCCGAGACTTCTTATGTAAAGCTCATGCACATCCTAGGGCATACATCAGACTACGATGAAGTGAAAAAGATGATGCAGACAAACATTGCAGGGGAATTCTCAGGAACAACAAGGGTGGATACATTTCCTTTATAGCCCAATTACCAAGATTCACCGAATATACCTCTCTATACTAAACGTCGTCATTTAAAGCGCGGGTTTGCCTATGAGAGGCACGAACAAAAGTAAAGACCGGAGACGCCACCAACTCCGAAAGTTTAATTAAGTAGTTTAACTATGGGGTTACCGGGTGGTTTAAATGATATCGAAAAACGTATTGGCAAAAGGTCAGATTGTAATCCCTAAAGCAATTCGAGACCTTTTGGGAATCAATGTAGGGGACGAGATGACAATTGATATCGAGAATGAGAAGATAATACTCTCAAAAAAGCAGAATGTAGTTGATGTATTTTTAGAAGTATCCAAAAGAAGCCCAGGTAAAATTTCAATGAAGAAAATTAAAAGGGAGTTAAAGACCAGATATGAGGAGGATTAATTTTGTATATTGACTCCAATATTTTCATTTTTGCCGCAACGGATAAGGGGAAATTGGGTCAAAATTGTAGGGAAATTATCAGGCTCATAAACGAACAAAAGATTGCCTGTGCAGCATCATTTCTCGTAGTAGATGAAGTTATATGGATTTTGAAAAAAAGTGTTGGAAAAGATACTGCTATCAAGATTACAAAGGCCATGCTTTCAATGCCGGTAAAATGGATCGCGATTGATAAATCAGTTATCATCAAAATGATTAACATCTATGAAAAAACAACACTTGATCCAAGAGACGCTATCCACATTTCATCTATGAAAAAGGTAGGTCTGTCCGTTATAGTAAGTGAAGATGATGATTTTGATAAAGTAGATGGAATTGAGAGGATAAATGCATCAAAATGCATAGAAAAATACCTTTAGAAGGCGATCGATCCTCTAGCACACTTCGGTCGCTGTCGCTCCCGAAGCACTACAGCCACAACATATCCAATCAGTGGTTTGTCAGCTATATGTGTCACACAGCCGCTATTTAAACAGATAAAAAAACACGCTCTTATAATTTACAAGCTTTACCTCATTAAACTGATTTTTGTGGTCCACATATTCTGTTGACAGGGGTTTTATGATCAGATCTGAGCCCGCGATATTTGCAACCTTCTCAATATATGGATGAAGTTCTATAGGTAGTCTAAGAGAATAGATAAGGTCTGCGTTTTCGTATATTATAAGGTCGGGATTCGTTATATCATCCGCCACAATTTTTGGATCATCTGGTTTTACGTCTGTCCCGATCACCTGGGCATCAAGTTCTCTGTCAAGCCCTTCTAACACTTCACTTCTGCTGCCAACACCTACCTCGATGATCTTCTGGACTCCATGATAGTTATTAATTATATATTCCACAAAATCTTTATAATAATCTGCCATGAATGCTCACCATGATAATCCTTGCTTCATTTATGGAGGGTGACAAGGATATTTTAAAAACATTGTGCAAAGAGGTAGAAGCCACAATTGGAGAATGCAGGATACTGGATAATACGCTGGATATCCCGCAAGACTCTCTAGACCCAAGGAGGAAACAGTACGACTCAAAGTATTTCCTTGAAGAACTTTTAAAACAAACAATAGGGGCCTCGGATAAAATAGTTGGCATAACAGATGTCGACCTTTTTACAACAGATTTAAACTTCGTCCTCGGACAGGCCGTTATGGGCGGAAACACATGCGTCATCTCCCTTCATCGTCTGAAACCAGAGACTGATGAAAAAAACGGTCAGGAACTGTTTGTGAAACGTGCTGTAAAAGAGATAATTCACGAGCTAGGCCATTGTTTCGGATTAACCCACTGCAAAGACAAAAAATGTGCCATGGTCTTCTCAAACAGCCTTTCAGATGTTGATTTTAAAAACAGAGCATTTTGCAATAAATGTAAAGAAGCCTTAATTGAACATCCACTCAAAATAAGGACGTTCGTGCCCTCTGACTTAAACAGGGTATATGAGATAGAGATCAGATCATTTAAAGACCCATACCACCCCATTTTTCTATTAAACCTCTATAAAGCCTATCACTACAGCTTCTTCGTCGCAGAGATCAATTCCTTCGTCGTTGGATATGTAACCTCCCGCATTGTGGAAGGCAGAGGCCATATACTCGCCATCGCGGTAGACAGAAACTACAGAAGAAAAGACATCGGCCGTGCATTAATGGATCGTGTTATAGAATACCTCTTAAAAAACAGCATAAAAACAGTACAATTAGAGGTGAGGATCTCAAACACACAAGCCATCAAGTTCTACAAAAGCCTGGGGTTTAGAGAAGCTAAGATAATCCCCAGATACTATCAAGACGGCGAAAGCGGAATCCTATTGATAACAAATTTGACGCCCCCACAAACATGACTTTATCTCATATCCCGTTTACATCTCTCAGCCAACTTACCCAGTCGTTTAGCCTCACTTTCAGGAACAACCTCATTATTCTCAGACAAGACCTTAGAGATCGACCAAGCAAGCATAAAAACCGCATACTTATGCTCCCCCTTGGTCCTATGAATATGATGAGGGCTTATACCTAACTCGACATATTCCTTAAAAAATGAGCCCGGCACACCGTTATCAACAAAGAATTTCATAAGATAAACCAGAAGTTGATGAAGGTGTATCAACTCATCTTTATACATCAAAAACCACCTAGGATAGCACTATACTTTATCCTATAAAAGGTTTGGCGATTTTAAAGATAAAGAGGGGGGGATGTCTCTAAGACACCCCTATATCTTTTGAAGTCAAAAGTCTAAGTTCAGCTGGTTTCTTCGAGATATTCCCGATCTTTGCACCGATTAAACATTCAACCTCTTTTCCACTAGAGATGTCCACGAGCCTCTGAGATATAACACCATCAAATATGACTACAGAAACCTTCTCCTTTGACTTAGTCAATGCAGATGTTAAGTCCCTGACAGCGACCTCCTTAATAACGTTGGATTCACTGTCTAAAAGATAGGCCTTAAACGTCCCTAAGAGATCCTTGAAAAATTTCCCGTACTACTCCATCTTCCCATCTTTCTTCGGCAGAACTGCTTCTTTAACAAGTGCTGGTTCTTTAACCGGTGCTGGTTCTTTAACCGGTGCTGGTTCTACTTTTCGAACTACCCGGCTTGGAGTCAATATGTTTCTTGAAACTCTTGAGTCTGCCAACTTCTGATGCTGCTCAAGAGGTGTCTTATTCCTTAAAGCCTTTAATAGCTCCTTCTTGGTCAGCTCCTCAACCTCTTTGCCCAAAGGTGCCTTGGCCAAAAAATCAATCTCCGCCACCTGGAGAAGCTCTTTTATTATAAGATCTCCACCTCTATCGCCATCTACAAAGACTGTTACAGTCTTTTTCCTGCTCAACTCAGCGATGGTTTTGGGAACGCTTGTCCCTTCCACTGCTATAGAGTTTTTAATACCGTTTTTAAGCAAGTTTAGCACATCAGCTCTCCCCTCCACGACAATGATGGCTTCAGACTCGGTTATATTAGGACCTGCCGGGAGTTTTTCAGGCCCATATTTTGTTATCGCCCCTACACGAATAGCGCGCTTCACCTCATCGGTGATCTCCATGCTATCTGGGGTGATGTCTCCCATCATAGTGGAGAGGATGTTCTTTGCCCTGTCGATAACCTGTTGTCTCTTTGATACTCTAACGTCTTCTATCTTCTCTGCCTCGATCTTTGCTTCACAGGGTCCTACTCTGTCAATGGTTTCCAGTGCTGCTGCGAGGATCGCTGTTTCAACCTGATCTAAACTTGAGGGGATAGTTATAGTCCCATCAGATTTGCCTGCTTTAGATTTCACATTCACTTCAATTCTGCCAATTCTTCCAGTTTTTTGCAGTTCTCTAAGATCTAGATCCGCGCCCAGCAAGCCTTCAGTCTGACCAAATATTGCTCCAACAACATCCGGCTTCTCGATGACACCGCTGGTTTGGATCTTCGCATGGATTACATATTTTGTAGTACCAAGATCAATCTTACCCATATATTCAACCTCCTTTGTATAGGTCTATCATATCCCTAGCGAACATGGGCATGATCAAAAATAGGCTCCAATCAAACACTTTCCAAATCTAACAATAATTTTACTTCACTAAATTCTTCTACTTTAATCGTATATGAATGGAGAAAATTGATCATGATTAGTCACTAGAATAATACACCTATTTCATTAAAACCTATATTAATATCTTTTTGTTCGTTTATTCTCGTTAATCGCTTATAAATGCTTTCAACCTCATAAGTCTCAAGCTTACTTAATATATCCTTCCTGAAAGTTTCGTTTATCTTAACACCCTTTTGTCCAAGATAGTTCCTTAGTTTTTTAAAGAGGCGTTCACCTTCTTTATCAAGATCAGTTAAGATAATGACACTGGAGTATTGCTCAGAGATATCCTCGCAAAACTTGAAGAGAGGCATCCCTGATGATATCCTAAAGATCTTACCTTTTACTCCGATAGCTCTTAAGGCACTCTCATCCTTCTTGCCCTCAACAATAACAGGCGCCTCCAAAGAGAGAGTCCTAAGTTTTTCTATCCTTTCAAGAAGATTCTCGTATCCTTTGCGATTCATTTTCTTCCAATGTATTTCATTAGGTCTACCATTCTGTTGGAAAAGCCCCATTCGTTGTCGTACCACGATAATATCTTGGCAAGGTTGCCTTTTCCTCCGATCACGTTTGTGCATAGTCCATCAACGATGGATGAATGCGGGTTTCCCACTATATCTGTCAAGACTAACGGCTCCTCAGTATATTGTAAGATCCCTTTAAGGCTTCCATTAGCTGCTGACTCGAAGGCGCTGTTTATATCTTCTCTAGTGGCTTCTTTTTCAATTTTAACCACAAGATCGTTTATAGAACCATTAGGTGTTGGGACCCGTAAGGACATCCCATCAAGCTTACCTTTCAATTCCGGTATCACAAGCGCTATAGCACGCGCAGCCCCCGTAGTCGTCGGTATAATATTAATCGCTGCTGCTCTTGCTCTTCGAAGATCTTTGTGGGGAAAATCCAGAATACGCTGATCGCCAGTGTAGGAATGTACAGTGGTCATTAATCCCTCCTCTATGCCAAAGTTGTCATTTAACACCTTAGCAACAGGGGCCAAACAATTTGTAGTGCAGGACGCATTTGAAATGATATTGTGGTTTGAGCTATCATAGTCTGTGTGATTTACGCCCATTACTATGGTCACATCCGGGTCGGTAGCAGGCGCTGAAATTATCACCTTGTTAGCGCCGGCATCCAGATGTTTTGATGCGCCTTCTTTGCTGGTGAAAAAACCAGTTGATTCTACAACTATCTCAACCCCAAGGTCTTTCCAGGGGAGGTTTGCCGGGTCCCTTTCAGAAAGGACTTTTATCTCTTTACCATCTACTGAGAGTGAATCCTTACCTGAAGAAACCTCACATTCGAAACGCCCAAAAACAGAGTCGTATTTTAAAAGATGTCCCAATGTTCTTGGATCTGTTAGATCATTCACTGCCACGATCTCAAAATTCTCATTAAACTCTTTGTCCTTGTTTGCTGCTCTAAAGACATTTCTTCCAATTCTTCCAAAACCATTTATTGCTACGTTAATCTCAATCCCTCCTATATTCCTGATGCTAAGTCTAACAATACTTCTTTCGGGTTTTCAGCTTTTACAACACCAGACGCAAGGAGAACCCCTTCAGTCCCGAGTCCAAGAGCTGCCTTAACATCCTCTCCCTTCGATATCCCTGCACCGCAGAGAACAGTCACATCCGATGAGACGTCTTTAACAGCCCGAACAGATTCCTCAACGATCCCAGGATTTGCCTTTGACACCGGGATCCCTGAGCCTATAAGCTCAGGAGGCTCTATGGCGACCATTGTGGGCCCAAGGGCTGCTGCTGCAGAACTCACACTTATGTTGTTGGTGCAGACAACTGTAACAAGCCCCAGCTTGTTCGCCTCTGCAACTACAGATTCTATGTCAGCAATTTTCATCCTGTGCTCAGAATGGTTCAAAAGGGTCCCAACCGCGCCTGAAGCCTTAACGGCATCAAGAACAGTCCATCCCGTGCTACTCCCGGGAGAAAAAGCGTCGACATGCTGAGACAAGACAGGGATATCTACCTGCCTAGCAATCCATGATAGATCAACCTGTTGAGGACATATAGCGGTGCTGACCCCCGTCTCTTCTGTAACCTCTTGACACGCCTTGGCAAGTAAAAGGCCCTTCTCACCCATAGACTCAGAATAAGCCTTGACATTGAGTATAATAACTGGAGACTTAATGACCATATTCTCACCTAAATCTCTACTCGACTTTCTCAAAACGTCCGCTGAGGTTCTTTAAAACCTTAGGCAACGTAGTATATTCCATCTCTGCGAGAGGCAGCCTATGGGGCTCGAATGGACCGTGCCTTCGCATATACTCAGCTATCCTCTGAGCCTTCTCACGAGTATAATCATAAGCAGGATCATCGAACAAATCCACAGGCCCAACAAGATCGCCATTGTTGATCTGGAAACCCGCTGAGACAACCCTAGGAGGGCCATCAAATCTTGTACACGTTGCATTCCTGAATGGCACAGGCATTATAGGTCCGTTGTGGCTACCTCGCATCCAGCCGCTGACAAGGAAAGGGAATGCGAATGGCTCCAAAACCTCCCCTAGAGCAGGTAAACCCGATTGTGCTCTAACAAGGGCCACAGGATCATCCTTTCCCACGTATTCTCCAGCGATCTGGAAAAGCTTCTCTGTACTAATCGCAGCTACGGGTTCATCTGGTGGTAATTTCGGATGAGTATCCTTTGGGAAGACCCTTTTGATGACATACCTACTCTTTGCCCCAATTAACGCGAGCATATCATACATCTCCTCAGGCGCATTCATAAAGACTCTCGTGTGCTCCAAAATATCCCAGATCTCAAATCTAAAACCACCATGACAGTTTGGATCTATCACAAGACCAGCGGTGTTAAATGGATCCGCGAACATTCGGAATATGGGGAGATTGAATGCCCCAGGCTCGGTCTTATCCATCATAAACGCTACCAAGGGCTCTCCTATCCTCTCCGTAAACTCCAACTCCGCTATGCCAGGACCCAGGCCACGCACGTTTCCAGAGAATGCATCACTTAACATATCCTGACCAGCACCATAGAGCTTCAGATTTTTAGCAACATCTGTCGCCTCCTCAAAGATGCCCCATGCAAGCCCATGTATCTCCTCGTTGTCAGCGCCTTTATGATGCCCCATAATCAACTCTAGGTCATCACCAGCGCCCATGGCATGAAACCCTGCTAAAAGCCCGGTTTCCTTAGCTTCACTTAGTTTTTTATTCGCTGTCTCAATCAGATCCGGGTGCACTGTTGCATGGCCCGGATATCCTCCGACGTCTGCCTTAATCAAACTAACAGTTACTTTTCCCATGACAAATCCCTACCTTTAAATTTTATTTTTTTATATAATAGCTGTGTTACCAGTATATCTTTTTACCTGAAGCATCCCTGAAATATTTTCCGAAGTCCTTGATATTTTCAACCTCAACATCCCTGAATGTAGGCCCTTCCTTACAGACTCTAAGCCCTGAATCGTCAATGGCACATTGGCCACAGATCCCGATCCCGCACTTAAAATATCGCTCCATTGAGACTTGCGTCGGTACGTTGTATTGTTTTGAGAGCTGTAAAACCTTCATCATCATAATCTCAGGCCCGCAGGTATAACATGCATCAAAACTCTTTTTCCCCAAAACTTCTTTGTACATCTCTGTGCAAAACCCCCTGAAACCACAAGTGCCGTCATCTGTACAGACAAGGACCTCAGCACCCGCCTTTTCAAGCCGATCCTGGAATAGGACCTCACAGTCTGTAAGTGAACCGATAATAACAGTAACCTCCTTTCCTTTATCAATCGCAACTTCAACCAGAGGGGATAAAGGCGCCATACCGACCCCGCCTCCGATCACAACAAGTTTCTCCCCTGTAATCTTAAATCCTCGTCCCAAAGGGCCTCTAACACCCAAGAGATCACCAACCTTCATGTTGTGCATCTTGGTCGTTGTTGCACCCTTTTTTAACACAGTAAACCCTAGTGGCTCACCAGGATAAGACACACTTATCGGCTTTTCATCCATCCCAGGGACCCAAACCATTACAAATTGGCCGGGCTGTGTAGGCATGTCCATGTCAAGACGAAAAGTCTTAATATTCTTGGTCTCTTGAACAATCTCTTTAATCTTCGCTGTCTGCATCAACCTAACAGGCAAAATTACACCTCACTGAGCTGCTCCTACTAATTCTTCGACTCGGGTGTATCCGTTTTGATCCATGAAGTCCTCGATCTCTCGTGTGATCTTTTTAAAGACTGAGATTCCTCTGTGCAATACGGCGGTTCCTATCTGTACTGCAGAGGCGCCTGCCATCATGAATTCTACGGCGTCTTCCCCTGTGGTCACCCCTCCGCATCCAAGCACAGGTAAATTGGTCTCTTTAGCTATCTCATATACCGCGCTTATTGCTAATGGCTTGATACTTGGACCGCTTAATCCTCCAAACTTATTCGCCAGCACTGGCATCTTCGCGTGTATATCGATCTTCATAGCTCTTACTGCGTTTATAGCTGTGATTGCGTCACATTTCGCCTCCTCGCAGGCCTTGGCGATTGATACAATGTCACTTACGTTTGCTGTGAGCTTCGCTATTACAGGGATCTTGACACTTTCTTTGACCGCTTTTACAGCCTCGTAGGCTAGATCCTTGTTTTGACCATAATAGGTGCCTGCTTTGCTAACATTTGGACATGAGAGGTTCATTTCGAGGGCATCCACGCCATATCCTTCCATAGCCGTTGCTACTTCAACAAATTCTCGGATATTGAAGCCATATATGCTTCCAATTACCGGCGCACTTCCATCCTTGGCTTTCGTGATTTCATCCCCAAATACCTTATATCCGGGGTTTGCTAGGCCGATCGCGTTTAAAAGACCCGTTTCTATCTCTATTACGCTCGGATTTTTATGCCCATTCCGAGCCATTGTCCCTATGGATTTTGTAACAACAGCCCCAGCCCCGTTATCTGAAACTTTTTTAAGAGTTGATCCAACAACCCCCAAGATTCCGGATGCAAGGATGGTGGGATTTTCAAGCTTCATCCCACAGAGTTTTACAGAAAGATCAGCCATGTTTCTACTAAACGGATATTACTTTAAATATTTTCTTATTTTATCCCCCATTTTTTTGCTGTCTTAAATGTCAAGAGTCTCTTCCAAGATCTTGATGGCTTCTGACTTTCTGATCCTAGCCTTTAATGTTTTTTCCCGGCTCATTGATCCTTTAATAATGTCCACATCCGCGGGTTTTAGGTGGAGAGTATCTGCAAAAAATCTTATCAAAGATTTGTTAGCTTTGTTTTGAAGCGGCTTTTCTTTAATTTTCACATTCAATGCTGCTCTCCAATTGTCAAGTCCAGTAATCTCGTCTTTTTTTGCGTTGGGTGTGATAATGATTTTTACGATGATACAATCCCCATCAGACTTGATTATCTCATCTAGCAATATGAGTACCTCAGACTTTTATAACAAAGTTGATGTAGAGGTAAAACAGATATACAACGACTAAAAGGGCTCCTTCTCTTCTGGAAAGTTTCCACTTAGTGCCCATCAGATACAGTGCCAAGACACTTACTCCTATGAGAATGGGGGCATCATATTTTAAGATCGCAGGATCTACCGGTAATCCTTTTGGATTGACAGATGCTGCTATCCCCATTGAAAATAGGGGATCTGTAATATTACTGCCGATGAGATTGCCAATGGAAAGGCCCGACATTCCTTTGATTGCTGCTGTGACAGAGACTGCAAGCTCAGGGAGCGATGTTCCAACCGCGACTATTGTCAATCCGATGATTGAAGAAGAAACCCCGAAATGCTCAGCAATGGTTATGGATGAGTCAACCAATAGTTTTGCTCCAAAGACCACCCCTGCCAATCCGATGATCAAGACCCCTACAGTTTTATATTTTGATTCTAGCTCTCTCTTTTCTCCGCTCATAGTTTCGCTCTTGAAAATAAAATATAGGTATGCTATGTAAATCGTGGCAAGAATCATTCCTTCAACATTGGTAACCATGCCATCCGAGAGTGCAAGAATAAGCAAGACCGATGCTAAAAGCATCATAAGTCCATCCCTTAAAAGAGCCTTTTTTTGTATGTCAAGAGATTTGAATAATGCGGCCGCTCCAAGGATTAGGGTTATCTGGGTTATATTCGATCCGACTATATTGCCTATCCCAACTCCTGCGGCAGCTGCAACACCTCTTGCATGTGCTAAAGATGCGGTTGTGGTTGTTGCTATCTCTGGGATAGAGGTGCCGATAGATGTAACTGAGAGCCCTATCAATAGCTCGGATACACCGAGGGATTTGGCGATCATGCTTGCTGCGTCAACTGTTATATCGCTTGCTTTTATCAGTATGACGATACCTGCTACTATGAGTACAAGATCCCAGAATAATATAAAAAACACGTTTACTGCCACCTAAGCTCCTCTTGTTTACGGTTATTGCTACTGTTATTGAATATAAAGTTAATTTGTCAATGTTCTGTCCAGAGTAACGGAAAAATAGCTAAAAAAATTTCTATTCAGGGTAGTGGTTCTCATAACAGTCTGGACAGGTTATAAGCGGGATGTTGGTGCCGTTTTCTAGTTCTTTTTCGCTGATTTCAGAGCAGAAGTAACAGACTTTTTTCCCGCAATATTGGCATTTCCCCACGATTGATTCTGGTGACATAAATTCGTTTCCACAGAAATCACAGCCAATAGTCATATCTGCACCTAGGATAGATAGTGTATTCTTGTTTATAATAGTTTTTTCATTGGAGGGGTTTTTGATGAAGAGATATCATTAAAAGTAGTAGTGGGAAGAGAACAGAATTTATATGTAATTGTTAACTTTCCGTAGGATAAAAGAGGTGAAATCATGGTTAAAATCTCAGAATTAGCGGTTCAAGAATTGAATAAACTCCTAGAACAACAAGAAAAATCTGGTTGCGGATTAAGAATATTCACCGCGGGCGTCTCATGCAGCGGACCCCAGTATAGTCTGTCATTTGATGATAAACCAAAAGAAGGGGATGAAGTCATAGACTGTAGCGGGATAAGCGTGTTTTTAGACAGTAAGACAAAAGAAGAGCTGGAAGAAGCTGAAGTTGACTACATAAAATCGGAGTATGGGGAAGGATTTGTTGTTAACAATTCAAACGCTACCGGAGGATGTGGCGGTGGATGCAGTTCCTGTGGTTAAATTCATGGCCTAGTTTTGGTTTTATTCCTCAAATATCTGTATGTCATGTAACCTGGCACTTCACCCTTTCAGGTGTAGAGGATAATTTTTCCCTGCATTTTTCTACATTCCTTTATTAAGAGCATACATCACTCGAACACCCTCCAACAGATTCAGCCCATGTCTCCACACCTTCCGATTCACCTACAGAACCCGCATATCAAACCTGTTCGCGCTCCCCTACTGATAGACAGTTATGCCATTACATATACAATAACTAAA
>SDBV01005804.1_pt1 | contig 17305 bp, 23 predicted proteins | sample 2277081 | NCBI WGS metagenome assembly SDBV01 (sample SAMN10402039, study PRJNA504765) | marine sediment metagenome | isolation source: marine sediment core GS10_PC15, 223 cmbsf | place: Arctic Ocean: Southern Knipovich Ridge | collected 2010 | reverse complement strand
TTCCACGCCAGTCCCCACATGAAGAATTGACTGATGAACAGGCGAGTGAGTGGGTAAATGTGGTCAATCGTATGCATGCAGACTGGTTTTCAAGGCATGACAGGGAGTTGGTAGCGCATTGCCGGAATGTGGTGAGTGCCAGGCGAGAGGAGCAGTTGATAGTAACGGAAGCGGCTGAAGAGAATTACAAAGCGTCTGAATATGAACTTATGCTGAAAATGCAGGAACGCGAGGGCCGTGGCTTGTCAGCATTAGCTACCAGGATGAGATTGACTCAGCAGTCTAGTATTGACAGAGAACGCAAAAAGCCTGTGGTAACCAAGAACCCGTGGGATTAAAAGTAGAGTCCCGCGCCAAGCGGAATATCCGCTGGATTGAGGAACATTGTCATATCCCAGAGGGGAAGTTTGTTGGCCAGGCAGTCAAACTGCGGCCCTGGCAGAAACGGGAAATTGTAAAGATATATGACAACCCGAAGGTTACCCGCACAGCAATACTGAGTTTTGCTAGAAAAAATGCAAAAACTACGCTTGCGAGTTTTCTGTTGTTATTGCATTTATGCGGGCCAGAATCTCAGCCCAACAGTCAGTTGGTGAGTACAGCGACATGCCGTGAACAGGCTGCATTTTTGTTCGTATTGGCGGCAAAGATTGTCAGGATGTCGCCCAAGCTCGTGGATGTTGTCGGCGTCAGGGATAGCAACAAGCAGCTTTTTTGTGCCGCTAGAGGAACGCTTTACCGGGCGCTTTCTGCTGACGCTTCGACCAATGTTGGCGCTTCCCCGGTTTTTGCGGTTCACGATGAATTGGGCCAGGTCGTCGGCCCACGATCGGCTCTGTATAGCGCGGTTGAAACCGGGATGGGCGCGCACGATAACCCACTATCGATAATAATTTCTACACAAGCCCGGGTCGATTCTGATCTTTTGTCGGTGCTCATTGATGATGCGCTCAAAGATGGCGACCCGCGAATTACGGTGAGTTTGTATACGGCACCGATTGATGACGATCCATTTGCTGTTAGCACGATCAAAAAGGCTAACCCCGCATACGGGGATTTCCTGAATTCAGAAGAACTCAAGAAATTAGCTCGTGATGCCAAACGTATGCCGTCAAATGAGGCGGCATATCGTAATTTGAATTTGAACCAGCGCATCAATGTTACGAATCCGTTTGTAGCGCCGGCAGTTTGGAATGCTTGCGGCGCCGATCCGTTTGAGACGGCATTTGCCAATAACACGGTACGTGCTGGCCTTGACTTATCTGCCCGACATGACCTGACGGCCCTGGTATACACGGCAGAAATGGATGGTGAACACCATGTCCGTGCCGAGTTCTTTGTGCCGCTCGAGGGAATATCAGAGCGGTCCATGCGCGATCGGGTTCCATATGACCTTTGGCATCAGAAAGGATTGCTCACTGCTACTCCTGGTGCCTCGGTTGATTATGAGGTTGTGGCACGGAGGCTGGTTGAGCTTTGCGATAAGTATGACGTATCCGGCATAGCGTTTGACCGATGGCGGATTGATGTACTGCAGGCCGAGCTCGCCAAGATGGGAGTTGAGTTGCCGCTGGTATCGCACGGTCAAGGCTTCAAAGATATGTCGCCGGCGCTCGATATTCTTGAAAACGAATTACTAAATGGCCGCATCCGGCACGGAAATAACGATGTTCTGACGATGTGCGCAGCGAATTCTATTGTTGACTCAGATCCCGCAGGGAACAGGAAATTGAATAAAGCAAAAAGCACGGGACGAATTGACGGAATGGTATCGCTTGCTATGTGCATGAACCATCCGACGCCAGAGGTTGAGGAATATGCATCGGGCAGGTTAGTCGCACTATGAAGTGGTGGCACCAACTAGATCCTCATCATTATTGGCATGATGCTCCGGGACAAAAGAACCAGTTTGAAGATGTGCTAATGCGCATTGTTGCTGCACAAGAGGGCAACTTTGGTAGCAGCGTTACTCCTGAAAACTGCATGCAGTCACCGACTGTTCACGCCATTGTCACGGCCATATCAAGGCGGCTATCGGTAACCCCAATTCATGTGTTTGAACGGACTGTAGGTCCTGATGGAGAACGTAAAAACAAATTACCGAACCACCCCGTAGCAAAGCTGTTGCGACAGCCTAACTCATGGCAAACCAGATTGGACTTTTGGCAGGATGCCACGTCTGTATTTGTTCGTCATGGTCGATTCTATGCGTTCAAGTCCAGAGGCTCGACGGGTCCGATACGTGAATTGCTTCCGCTACACCCAAGCATAGTCGTACCGAAACAAGACCCGGATACTTGGCGTGTACATTTCGATGTTTCTCAGGGTGGAGGCGAAATCAAACATTACGGTCCTGAAAAGCTTTTTCATGCCAGAGGGCCAGCACGAGATTTCCTGAAGGGCGATTCACCGGTGAAGGACATAGCCCAGACTATTGCTCTTGAGATTATGGCCGAGAAGTTTGGTGTGACGTTCTTTCAAAACGGTGCATTACCGTTACTGGTGTTCAGCTTTCTGGAAGGATCTGCCGGATTTGAAACGATAGAACAGGAAAAGGAATTTATTGACACTTTCCAGGAGCTGTTTAGTGGTAATAAAAAGCATAAGGGGATGCTTGTGCCCAAGGGCATGGGGGAACCTAAAGCGATTGAGATCGCTCACGACAAAGCACAGTTCCTTGAAACCAGGAAACACCAACGAACGGTGATAGCCGGTGCATTTGGTGTGCCGCCACATCTTGTCGGTGATCTTGAGCGGGCCACGTTCAATAACGTGGAGCAGCAGGACCAAGACTTTACGTTGAATGTAGTCATGCCCGTTGCACAGGCTTTTGAGGCCGCAATGGAGCGTGATCTGCTGACGCCCACTGATAGAAGCAGCGGCATTGTAATCCGGTTCAATCTGGATTCTGTTCTGCGCGCTGACTTCAAGTCGCGTCAGGAAGGTTTGCGTATTCAGCGAGACGGTGGCGCTTTAAGTGCCAATGAGTGGCGAGAAATTGAGCAGAGAAACCCGCTTACAGATGACAGTGGTGGAAATGATTATTTACGACCTGCGAACTTTGTTGTAGCGGGTGAGGAACCAGAAGACGATGAAATCGAACCTAACGATACCGCTGGAGATTAAGAGCCTGCATGACCGGGAGTTTGAGGGTCATGGCAGTATCTTTGGCAACGTAGATCTTGGCGGCGATGTTGTATTGCCTGGAGCATTCAAGCACTCGCTTGCACAACACGAAAAAGCCGGGTCTTTGCCACAGATGTTTTGGATGCATTGGCCGGACAGGGTCCCTGGTAAGTGGCTGTCCATGAAAGAAGACAAAAAAGGTCTCAAGGTCAAGGGTACGCTCGCGGAAACACCGTTGGGCGATGAAATCAGAACGCTATTACAAATGGATGCCGTCAAAGGTCTGTCGATTGGTTACAGAACTGTCGACCAAGAGTTTGCTGAAGATGGCACCCGATTGTTGAAAGAACTTGAATTATGGGAGGTCTCCGTTGTGAGTCTCCCGATGAATCCATTGGCGCAGGTTGCACATGCCAAGTCGCAGTTATCTGCTATTGGTGAGTACGTGCCTACGCTAAAGGAATTTGAGCGCATCCTGCGTGAGGCCGGATGTTCTCGTACAGTTGCAAAAAATCTTGTTCATAACATGTTAGCCAAGGGCGATCAGCGAGAGGCTGATGACTCACTGCGAGAGGCAGTTGTTGATATGGGAGATGAGGTTGATCTTGATGAGTCAGACTTAGCAAGAGCAGCTAACGAAGTTGCGGAACGAATGTTTGCTTCAACGATTAGGTTGCCGCGAATTTAGCAACGTCCCGCATTGGTTTAACAACCCGCCATCGAGCGGGTTTTTTATTGGATAAATATTATGGGTAAGGAAAAGAACCCCATTCTCGGAGCGATAGATAATATCAATTCCGCGTTTGAGGAATTTAAGACAACGAACGACGAGCGTCTTGATGCAGAGGCTAAAGGCAATGAAGCCCGCGCTAAAGAGCTGAGTGAGAAACTGGCTCGCATCGAAATTGATATCGCTTTGGAAGAAAAGAAAAAGCGTGACGCTGAAAGGCGGGCCGAGGTTATGGATGACCGTATTGATATTCTTGAGGCATTGAATGACCGTCCAAAAGGTTCGGTTCAGGAAAAGGTTCTCGGTGAGTACAAAGAAGCGTTTATGGGCTTTATCCGCTCTGGCGGCAAGGATGACGCTGCAAATGTTGGTATGCGAAATGCCATGAATAAGTCCAGGGAAGTTAAGGACGTAACTATCGGCACAGCAGTAGCCGGTGGGTTTGCGGTTCCCGAGGAAATCGCATCGGCGGTTGACAAGCTGCTTCTCAGGCAGTCTGATATCCAGAACGAAGTTAAGACGATTCAGGTCGGCACCAGCGATTACAAGGAACTCTTGACCATCCATGGCGGAACGTCTGGCTGGGTAGGTGAGACAGCTAGTCGTACAGCAACTGGCACGCCGAACTTGCGTGAAATTACTCCGACTTGGGGCGAGCTGTACGCCTATCCCCAAATTTCGGAGTGGAGTGCGCAAGACCTTTTCTTCGACGTCGAAAAATGGCTCGTTGAAGACATTGCTGACGGAATGGGCAAGGCGCTTGATTTGGCTATCTGGTCTGGCAATGGAACAACCAAGCCGACAGGAATGATTAATAGTGCTCCTGTGGCTACGGGTGACCAAGCGTCACCGGATCGCGCAGACGCGGTTTACGAATATGTACCCACAGACTCTGCCTCACCGCAGGCGCTTGGCGCAGACGATGTTATCGATCTTGTGCAGAAACTGAATCGTGCGTATCGGAATGGTGCGAAGTTCGGTTGCAATCAGGTTACGCAAGGTGGATTGCGCAAGTTGAAATCATCTAACGGTGATTACTACTGGCAGCCTTCGCTTCAGTTGGGCCAGCCCGCAACACTTCTCGGGCATCCTGTCTTTACGTTTGAAGACATGGCCGACCATACAACGGCCGATGGAATTTACCTTGGCTTTGGTGATTGGCGGCGTGCTTACACGTTCTGCTATCGCAGCGAACTTGCTATAACGGCGGAAGGAATCACGAATCCAGGTTACATTCGCTTCTATATCCGCAGGAGATATGCGGGTATACCGAGCAATGTAGATGCACTTAAGTTCCTAAAATTAGCTGATACTTAATAGCTATTTGGTGGTAAAATAACGAAGCCCGGCGGCGCGCAAACGTCGTCGGGCTTCTCACCGCAGCACCCTGAAAGGAGGGCATCGTGGCTAAGACAATTGTATTTGAATGTGCGTCTTGCAGGCAAGAGAAACCGTTATCTGAATTTCGAGAGAACTTTCGCTTGAAGCTAGGTCACGATGGATCGTGTAAAGAGTGCAAGAACAAACAATCTCAACAAGTTAGAGATAAAACTAAATCCAAACCGTGTAGTGCTGAAGGCTGTAGCATGGGGCAGTCTGCTCGTGGTTATTGCTCTATGCATTACGCAAGGTTAAGAAGGGATGGCGATGTTGGTCAAGCAGAGCCTCTTAACTATTCGCATCGTCCACACGATCGTCCACAGTGTATTGAAGAAGGTTGTAGCGATCTTAGATATTGTCGTCGCAGATGCGAGAAACATTATCTCAAATTTATGTGGAGGACGTCGGGTCCGTGCGTAGTAGACGGTTGCGACAAAGTTGCAGCCACAAAGAAACATCGGCTTTGTCAAAAGCACGACAGGCGAAGAAGGTGCTATGGAGATCCATTGTTACTTGCGCCAGCAAAAATGGGGCCAGGCACTTGTTGCAGTATTAAAGACTGTGTTGATACCGTGGTAGCCCGCGGTTGGTGCGCCATGCACTACGGCAGGTGGCATCAGAATGGTGACGTGAATTACGAACCGAAAGTTTTGCCAGTCGGACACACGAAAGAGGACGACAGTGGTTACGTTCTTATTAAAGTTCCAGGCCATAGTGAGGCAAATAGAAGTAACGGGCTTTACGCTGCCGAACACCGGTATGTCATGTCTGAGTATCTTGGCAGGCCACTTATCGAAAACGAAAACGTCCATCATAAGAACGGCGTGAGAACGGACAACAGAATTGAAAACCTTGAATTGTGGAATCGCTCACAACCAAGCGGCCAGAGAGCGCTAGACAAACTGGCATGGGCGCATGAAATCATTGCATTGTATGAACCAGAACGAGACAAACTATGAAGATTAAGATCAAACGGCTTTTCCGCTACCAGAAAACTGCAACAAAAGTTGCCGAGATTAAACCCGGCGTTTATGACGTTGGCCGGGATATTTCCCAACACGTTGCTGACTTGGCGTTGAGGTTTGGTAAGGCAGAAGTGGTTGTTGAAGCGCCAAAACCTGTAGAGAAAAAGGCACCGGAGAACAAAGTCGTTGAAGTTGCTGAGAATAAGTCCGCAGTGGAAGCAAAACCCGTGCGTCGTCGTAGCACCCGGTCCAAGCCTGACGCCTGATGTAGTTGATTATATCGATACTCTGCCGGATGAATGGCGGGTGTTGGTTGTACAAGATGCGTATCGGTTAATGCCCTGGGCTGATGTTCTGTACGGATGTGATGCTAAATGGTGGAATGTGCACAAGGACTGTAATGGCTTTGCTGGTGAACTATGGTCGACGCATGATGGCGGCAAGTCTACGTCGAACGATAAGACTGAACCTGCCGATGCCTATGGCCTTAATCTTGTAAAGGGTGTTGCTGGCTCCGGTTTCTCGACTGATCCGGGCTTGATTCATTACGGCGACAACAGCGGATTCCAGGCCTTGAATCTTGCCGTGCTATTTGGTTCGCCTTATATCGTGTTAGTTGGCTTTGATATGCGTCACATTAAAGGTAGATCACATTTCTTTGGTGATCACCCGACGGGCTTATTTCAAAGGGCAGAGTACGAATCTTTTATTAAGAAGTTTGCAAAAGCGCCGGCTCCGGATGGTGTGACTATTGTTAACGCGACTCCGGATAGTTCGTTGAAGTGTTATCCGATGATGGGATTGGAGGTTGCAGTGGGCAAGACAGGGCTGTGAATAGACGAGAATTGATTATCGGTGCAGGCATGGCTATTGCAGCCGTGTTGCCAGAAATAGATCCTGGCTCAGATTTTACTGATGAAGAATGGACAACTATTGGCGGGATAACAGAGGCCAATCTGGTAGATTATTCGGAAGCACCACCCATTTTCGGCACTTGGACATTTTCATCTGATGGCAGGAATTGGCTGCGGTCAAACGCATTATCTAAAAGGTAGAATCTGGCAGAGCCGTTACTGAGCCATCAGTTGTTTCCCAAATTGCCACACATATTGGGTTTTTGAGTTCCAATCCCTCTTTATTTCTATACGGTAATTTTGAAAATAAACAGGCTTAATAGTTAGGTGACATTGAGCTAAACACAAAACATTATTTCTTCAAAGCCCGCTTCTAGCGGGTTTTTTATTGCCCGCCGCCGAGCGGGCTTTTTATTGGGAAAAATAAATGAGTCGCACAATTGCGGTTGACGACTGCAAAATATCGCTGGAGATTGTATCGAGAAAGGATGCGCGTGAGCGTGGAATGAAGTTGTACTTCACTGGCAAGCCTTGTAAACGTGGTCATATTGATAGAAGGAGAGTTTCTGGCGCTTGTTGCCAAAAGTGCGAGAGGATTTTAGGCAAGCTTAAGCGCGAGAAAAACAAAGATAAGATTACTGCGTACCAAAAGAAGTACCGAAAAGACAACCCGGAAAAGGTTGCTGCGCGGCATAAGAAATACAGCGACGACCACAAGGAAGAAATGGCCGCGTACCAGAAGCTGTACTATCAAGCTAACAAAGAAAAGATGGATGCGCAGCAGGAGAAGTATCGCGAAGTTAACAGGGAAAGGATTGCCGCATACGGTAAGCAATATCGCAAAGACAACCCGGAAAAGGTTGCCGCGCTCATGAAGCGGCACTACGAAAATCATAAGGAAGAAAAGGCGGCGTACGCCAAGCAGTACAATGCAGGTCACAAGGAAGAGAGGAATGCGCACGGCAGGTTGTACTATAAAGCTAATAAGGAAAAGGAGGCCGCACGCGGAAGGCGGTATCGCGCAGCTCATCCGGAAAAGGGCACGGAGAAAGCCGCATGGCGCAAGTTAGTACTATTACAACGGACGCCACCCTGGGTTAATCGCGATAAGATTAAGAAATTGTATGCCGAGTCGCAGAGGTTAACTGATGCTACGGGCATTCAGCATTCTGTTGATCATATTATTCCGTTAAATGGAAAACTTATTTCTGGTCTTCACGTAGAAACAAACTTGCAGATATTAACCCTCGCTGAGAATAGCGCAAAGAGCAACAAATGGAACTCAGTTGCAGCGCATAGCTGAAGGCCAGACCGCAGTTTGTATCGCAACTGGTCCATCGTTGACATTGGATCAAATTGAGGCAGCAAGACAGAAGGGTTTTCTTCTGTTTGGTTGCAACCTGATATACCAGATCGTTCCCGATTTATTGGTGCTGTATAACGTCAGTCCTTTGTTCTGGGCGCATTACTGGGAGCAGGGATTAAGTGATTACGGCGCTCAAAAGTGGACAACGAATAAAGAGGCGGCGGATCAGTTCGGGTTGAACTGGATTGCTGAGAAGAACCGCAAGGGATTATCGACTGATTCGACTTATGTGCATCACGGTCACGGCTCGGGATATACGTTAGTCAATCTTGCGTCTCTTATGGGCGCAACTCGTATTGTTTTGCTTGGCTATGATTGCCGATATGCAAAAAACTATGATGGCAAAGCGCAAAAGATAGGCTCCACGCCCCGCCATTATTTCGGTGAATATCCCGCATTTATGCAGCACTGGCCCAGTGTTCAGGTTAAGGGCGGGGTGCATGTGGAGTTGGTTGAGTTGTATCGATCGATAAAGGAACAAGGCCTGGTTGAGCTGGTTAACTGTACGCCGGGTAGTGCGATAGATTGTGTTCCGTTTACTGATATTGAGGATATGTGATGGACAAACGACAATTCATTGGTGGCTGTTTTGGCGCAGGTGTTGTCTGTGGGCTTAGTGTTGGAGCGCAAAAACCGCTTGAGGCATTAACTAACGAGCAGCTTATAGACTTAGTTTACGATCTTGACTTCAAAGTGCGATATAAGTCGTTTGCATATCAGGAGGTAGAAGCACGCATGTTAGAAGGGACCATGCCACACTGATATTAAGGATATTTGATGGCGACAATATACATTGATATCGATGGAACGCTAACGGACCATCCCGGCCATCGTGATGGTTCGCCGTTAAAGGAACGCATTGAGCGGGTAAAGAAATTTCTAGCCGATGGGAATGACGTTATTATTTGGACTGCTGGCGGTTCCAATCCACGAAATTATGCAATTGAGTTCTGCCGTGAACATGGTATTGAACCGACTGCGGCATTAGCAAAGCCATCAATATGCGTTGATGATAAGCCAACTATAATAGCCCGTGGGCTGGACGTTAAAAGTCCAGATTTCCTAGACTAATGGACTACTTTGACCGGGTGTATTGCATCCATTACCCGGACCCGACCCGCCGTGAAAAGATTGAGCAGGAGTTTGAAAAGGTTGGCATTGCTGATGCTCAGTACGTTTACGCACAGCGGCCGCGGGACAAGTTCCACATCACGAACATGCGTCGGGCGCCGTGTTCAGAGTTCGCGGTTAACCTGAGCCACATCAAGGCCGTTGCTCATGCCATTGCCGACGGTGCTAAACGGCCGTTATTCCTCGAGGATGACATTGTTTTTCGTGATGATTCCAACGAAATACTGACCCAGGCCCTGAAGGTACTGCCAGAGGACTGGGATGTTCTGTATATGGGCGGCCATCCCTGCGACAAGGTAGAGAAATTGTCCGACAATCTTGTGAAGGTTGCGCGGTTTTCGTTTGCTGAATCCTATGCGATTAATGGCCCGTCATTGATGAAGTTCCATGATTTCTGGCTGGATAGGATAGGTCAGTTGCAGGCCATGTATGACCGTATCCTGGGTGAGTTCGCAGAGGCCAATGATGGTTATTGTGTTTACCCGGTTTTGACGCATCAGCCAGCCGGATACAGTCACATATCCAAGGCTAACGATGACAAACTTGACTTGGTAAAGCGTGGATGGGCAAACAATCTTATCTGATCTACCAGGCTTGCGTTGGTGACACACCGAAATTCTACGATGATTGTATAGCGTCTGTTGCTCGCTATTGTGACAGATACGGGCACGCACATCGTGTGCAGACTGAACCGAAGCTCAGGATTGTCCCGCTCAAGTCACAGCGCAGCACGAATGCCCTTCGGTTGCAATATTTGCCGATTTACGAAAAAGAGAATGCATTCGGGTATTTCGACTGCTACGAGAAAATACTGATTCTCGATGCCGATATTTACGTCACAGACAATGCCCCTGACATTTTCACACAGAGTGTCACGGACTTTGCCGGTGTTATTGAGCGTGAAATGCCCTTGACTGGTGAATATTTTGCCAAAATTCGCAAGTACAGTGAAGGTCAATATAGACGCCTGGACGACGTTGACTGGGACTGGAATGGCAATGGTGCCGAGTTCTTCAACATGGGCGTCATGTTAATGGACAAGGGAATTGTCAAGTACCTTAATGGCGAGACACCGGAGCAGTTTATTCGCCGGCCCGAGTTCGAAAGATTTGTGAATGGTGAGGGTCATTGGAAATGGTCTACGGACCAAACGCTCCTGAACTGGTGGGTAAAGAAATCAGGCATGACTGTGGGTCACCTTGATTGGCGCTGGAACGCGCTGTATGGCGGCGTAGGGGACGTCATGGAGGCTTATTTCGTGCATTTCTTCCTATCAGCCAAGATGCCGCGTAAGGGCGCGGAAATACCAGACATTATTCGTGGATTATGAATGACATTGTGACCATTGGCGACGCCACCCTGTATCACGGTGACTGCCTTGAGATATTGCCGACGCTGGATAGGGTTGATGCGGTAGTGACTGATCCGCCTTATGCGATACCAGCAGCACACTATATCGGCAAGCGTGGCGAGAAAACTCCAAGCAAGAGTCTTGGCGAGCTTTCGATTGTTGAGCATTGGTTTCGCGCCGTGTCTGACTTATTTCCGGCAAACGCCGCGCTATATGTGTTTTGTGATGGTCAGTCATATCCGATATTTTTTCGTAGTTGTTACAGCAGGTGGAAAAGAATCAGGCCGCTTATTTGGGACAAGATGGTTTCATTTAACGGGTATACGTGGCGACACCAACACGAAATTATTGCGTGGTGCGAATCTAATGATTGTAAGAGAGTCCCTACCGGAGATGGGGATATACTAAAGTGTAGGGCGGTTCCAGTTGATGACCGCACACATCCCGCAGAAAAACCTGTTTTATTGATTGAACAACTAATAGGTAAGACGGCGGGCTGTATTCTCGACCCCTTCATGGGCAGTGGCACAACCGGAGTTGCCTGTGCCAATCTTGGCCGCAAATTCATCGGTATAGAGATTGAACGAAAATATTTCGACATAGCCTGCGAACGCATTGATGCGGCTTATGCCCAGGGAAGGCTGTTTGCGTGATTTGTGGCCTAGTTTGTAATGGCAGTGGCATATCGCAATAATCTAGTCAGTGTAATTCAACACCTAGCTTCTAAGGGATACAAAATATCAACTGTATTTGATATAGGTGCCCACAAGGGCGGGTGGTTTACTCAATATCTGCATTACTTGCCAGCGGCTCAATTCTTTTTGTTTGAAGCAAACCCATCTCTCAAACGACCAAAGCATGTTGCATCTCATCACGGGTGGTTCCAGGCCGCGTTAAGCTCAGATGTGACCGAAAAACAGTTCTTCAGCGTTAATGGATCTGGCGACAGCTTTTACAAAGAATATTCAGCCGTTTATACAACGTGTGAAACAATCACTCTGACTACAACTACGTTAGATGCCATGATAAAAGCGCACAGTCTGCCAATGCCACAACTTATTAAACTCGACGTCCAGGGGTCAGAGATGGACATATTGCTGGGCAGTGGCACGTTACTCGATCATGTTGATGTAATCGTCACGGAGATGTCAATACTTCCCGATCCCTTGTCATACAACACAGGGGCACCGCCGTTCGATACATACATGAAGTTTTTAATTGACCATGATTACGTTCCAGTCGGAGTTGAAGAGCTGCATTGTCCAGACAATAGGTTCGTGCAAATGGATGTCGTGTTCTTGAAGAAGAATATTAAAACAAAATATTATGGCGAGAGGCACTATAATTAAAAATATAGTGCTACAGCACTGGACCGGCGAAATGAACGAGCTCGGGACGTTTTCGTCGGCCAATATATCCAAATATGCCGAGATGGTTGATGCCGATTACAGGCTTCTCAGAGGTGATGTGTTTCGCTCTGATTTAAGTCCACCAATGCAAAAACTGCATATGCTTGACGAGGTCTTTGACGAATACGATGTAGTGGTAATGTTAGATATCGACATGTTTATTCGTAAAGGCATGGATGAGAATATATTTGGCGACAACATCCAGGGAGTTGGGTTGGGTGGAAGTTTGCAGAATAGATTGTTAAAAAGCATGTCTCTGCAAAAACCGGCAATGGCCAATTTGAATTATCCGTATTGGGGTGGGGCGGTATATAAACTCGATAGGCAACTACGGCAAAAGCTGCGAGTACATATCAACGAAAATGAGTTGCCCTTATTCAGTGGTCAGGGCCGTTATGAAGACGAAGGCATGATGCATCGTCTGGCAACACTGGCCAAGATTGAAAAATGTTGCTTACCTGGCGGCAAGAAGTGGAGCCATGGTAGTTTTGAGGATGGCATCGAAAATGCCGCGATTATACATATCCGCACCAAGATAGCGCCACAAGGGCCGAAAAGAGCAAAGATTGTAAACTACAGGGAGTTGGTGGACCGCGGTCTAATAGAAGAATACAAATGACATTATGGGATGTTATGTTGAAGCGCTTTGTTAGCGAATACGAATCATTTCCAGAAACGTTTTTACGTCAACCAACAATAAGCTACACAGTTCACCACAACTGTCAGGCGCTGGCGGTAGAATACTTTAAGGAAATGTCAAAGGATTCTTTTTTTACAGAAGTTCTCCTGCCTGAAATGTACGACAGTCCGATTGGGACTCCATTTGAATTCAAATTGCTGCCGGCGTGTAGTCCGTTAACAGTGCAGCATGTTTACCACCTTAACGTAATGAGGGAACACTTCGATGTGTTCGTTCCTGAAAGTGAAATTTCACAAATAGTTGAAATTGGAGGTGGTTACGGGAACTTATGTCGACTTATTAATAATTTCGGATATGCCGGGAAATATACGATTGTTGATTTTTCTCCAATGCTGGAAATACAAAAACGATACCTGGAGCAACACGAAATAACTAACGTTTGTTTCTCCACATTAGAAAGCATGCAGCGTCCGACTGATATCTCGTTATTAGTTGCAACATTTAGTGTGAATGAAATGCCAATGGAAGATCGAAAATCATTGGAGGGTCATTATAATTACTTTGATTATCTGTTCTTCGCTTATAACGCAGCATTTGACGGCATCAATAATATTGAATATTTCAACGACCTCAAGATGTCACTAGAATCGCAATTTGAAATAACACACGTCAAGGATTCATTTAAGCCAAGTTGGTTTATGTTTTGCAAAAATAATGACCAAAAATGAACATACTAATAACAGGCCATTCTGGATTTATCGGAGGCCACACGGCGAGACATTTCACCGAGAAGGGTCACGTGGTGCATGGTGTTTCCAGGGCGCTACGCACCGACTGCGCGTATAAACAGTACAGCATAGACATCACAGATTGTGACGCACTGTCGCGACTGGTAAACGAAAAATGCATTGATGTCATTATCCACTTTGCGGGTAAGCCTATTATCGCAGACTGCGACAAAGACCCCTTTTACGCATTCAAGATAAACGGCATTGGGACTGCTGCAATTCTCGAGGCTGCTCGCTATGCCAAGGTCAATAAGACGCTTGTTATCGAAACAGACAAGGTATATGGGATTCAGGAATCTGTCCCGACAACAGAAAACGCCACGTTAAATCCCGGATCGCCATATGAGTTGTCGAAAGTTGTGGCGGCAATGTTTTGTGATTTTTACAGGGATCACTATGACATGGATGTGATCAGCATTCGCCCTGTTAATGTTTTCGGCCCTGATGACTGTTCGTTTACTCGTATTGTTCCTGCATCCATGAGAAACATTGCTAACGGCGAAGGAATTCCCGTACAGGAGCATGCGATTAACATTCATCGTGAATTCATCTACGTCAAAGATGTGTCAAGGATGATGTATTTATTAGCCACCACCGATGCCCGGCACGACGTGTATAACTTCAGCACGAACGAATCTATATCAATCCTAAATTTTGCTAATCGAATCACAAAAGCCCTTGACCATGACGTAGAGCCCATTATCGTTTCAAAGCCAGGCGACTATCCTGAAATCCCCTATCAATCCATTGATGGAACACGATTCAACGAAGAATTCAAATTCCAATTTACCAACTTTGATGACGCCATAAGAGAAACGTACAGGGAATATTGTAAATAACTTAATCTATCAATACTGGGACGGCGACTTACTACCAGGATGCCTCGCCGGAATTGAGAACATGAAAGCATATGCCGGCCGCATTGGCGCCGAGTATCTGTTTGAACACAATCCGAGGTTCGTCACCAATCTTGGCTATTACTCGCCGCACTATGGTTCGTTCAAGCCAATATATGACGAGAGCTTTCACCAATATGACAATGTGTTGTTTGCTGATACAGATGTTTTCGCTGTAGAGGGATTGACGGAGGATATTTTTGACGGCTTTGACGCGGACATAGGGATATGTACTGAACCGTTTCAACCAAGCCAACGGGCAAAAATCCCAGGACAAATTTCTGGTGCCAACGACGAGAAATGGGCAGCGGTTATTCAGTCACGGTGGAACGTGGAAATGCCAAGAACGCCAGAAGGACTGCTCAAGGTATATAACTCTGGTGTTGTCATGTATTCAAATAAAGGATTGTTGTCTGCAAGAGAGCGATTTGTCCCCTTCTTGGAATATGTAAATTTAATAAAATCCAACCGGATTAGTAATTTTTATACCGCAGATCAAAACTATTTACATGCCATGCTGACGGTTGCAAATATGGACTATGTTGAATTAGATACCGGGTGGAATAGTTTTATTCATCCGTATCATGTTAATGCCAGCAAAACAGTAACAAGCATAAATGATTCGCGGACAGAGACAACAAAGTTTGTGCATATACAGCTAAGAAGTGCCGATCACTGGGACGCTGCCACTCAAGAAAGAATAACGAACCTGGCACAAAGTGAGTGGGATATTTGATATCAGCAAAAATAGAAGCAAATACATTGGAGGACTACTACGCCAAGCTGTATAAGCTGCAAAGTGATGCGCATGGAACTGACTATATGTTAGTGCATGATGAGATTAAAAAACGATTACAGGGATGTGATAGTTATACAGAGTTTGGCATTAACCAGGGAGCAACATTGGCGGCCGCTATGTTGGAAAACCCAACAACTATTCGTGCGTATGATATTAAGTTCGGGTGGTATACACAGGCGGTAGGTTTATTTCAGCAATACGCAGCAGAACATTCAATTGATTACGAGGCAACGGAAATCAATACCCTTGATTGCGTGATTGATTCTGTAGACGTTTTGTATATTGATACGCTGCACCGGCATGATCACCTTGTTAAAGAACTGGATGCTCATGGCGGCAAGGTAAACAAGTTTATAATCTTCCACGATACTTTTGCTCAGCCCGGGCTCAAAAGGGCCGTGCAGGAATATGTAGCGGCAAACAAGGAATGGACCATTGTTACCGAATGCAATGTTAGTGTTGGATTTATGACAATTGAACGCGACATATGGATGCATACGTAATAACGCTTAGGGGTCACGAGTACTCCGAACGAGTTGCGGCACGTTGTATCAAAACCGCCAGAGACGTTGGCGGGATTCACGTCAAATACTTCAATGCTGTTTCTGCAGATGATGCTGTGGCGGTAATGAGGTGTCATGGATTCAATTGGACGTGGGGTGACGGTGGTGGAGGGCTAACGCATCACTCTTACGGCGGCGACGTTAAACCAAGAATCGGTTGCGCTATGTCGCATTACGCCTTGTGGGAAAAGTGTGCGTGGTCTGATGTACCAATCTTGGTACTTGAACATGATTCGGTATTTATATGTCAACTAGAAGAATTTGATTTCGAAGCTATCTGTCAGATAAACGATCCCGAGGGCGCCACACCTCGAGGAAAGTGGTGGCATGACCAGATGGTTGAGCGTGGTGATGGTGTGTGGCCGAAGACTCAAGTCTTTAATACTGACAGGCCAGATGGCCTTGCTGGCAATTCGGCATACATCATAAAGCCAAAGGCAGCGCTTCAGTTAATGGAGCTTGTCAGGTGGTTGGGGGTATGGCCGAACGATGCATTGATATGCAGGCAGCTTGTATCTGGACTGCAGGAGCATTATCCGTTTATTACCAAGGTTGACCCTGAGCAATCAACTATCAATGCGTGATTGTTTCGACCGGCACGGGTGCGATAAGGGTCGTCTGCACGGTTATGAGCGAATATATGAACTGGCCTTTAAGGAACTACGTCAGGAAACCTTGCGTATTCTTGAGGTGGGAATATTCAAGGGCGCGAGCCTTGCTGCCTGGATTGATTATTTCCCGAATGCGACCGTAGTTGGCATTGATACGTTTCAGCGCATTAGCCCTGAAGATATCCTCATATTGAATCACCCACGGGTCCAGTGGCATCAGCACGACAGTATGCAGCCGATTGATATTGGGCGCTTTGACATCGTTATCGATGACGGACTGCATACGCACACTGCACAACGAAAGACATTCGAGAATTGGATGCCGTATGCAGACAAGTATTTCATTGAAGATGTATGGGCGCTGGATCACATGACCGCAGCAGAAAAAAAACACAAATGGCTTGAGAGAGACGGGTATTCGGATGAGGAATATCAGAAATTGCTGGACGCATTGAAGCCATATGACGTTGAGTTTCACGATCTGCGTGCCGGGCATCAGCCGGATAGTTTCATAATTGGCGCGACGTGATGCAAACGCAAGAACTGTCAATAGATAGGTTTTGCAAGCGCTCATGGGAGCAAAAACTGTTAGACCCGCTTGTTGGCAACTCTATGCTTGAGCTTGGCAATAAGATTATGGGGAAAATAGTTTACAAAGGCATTTTTGAGTCCTTTGGGTTTCGGCATGTAAGCGTT
>SDBV01005803.1_pt1 | contig 17312 bp, 15 predicted proteins | sample 2277081 | NCBI WGS metagenome assembly SDBV01 (sample SAMN10402039, study PRJNA504765) | marine sediment metagenome | isolation source: marine sediment core GS10_PC15, 223 cmbsf | place: Arctic Ocean: Southern Knipovich Ridge | collected 2010 | reverse complement strand
ATTGCTACCACTACAATTGCGGTAATAAGAAATCCCCAGAAAACAAGCTGAATTACTGCACCTATCAGTGCGGATATTCCCGCCATTGGATCATAGAACACTTGATTACCCCTTAGCAATCGTATTATGAAGAAGTTAGCACTAAAAGAAGATGATTGTCAAAAACACTATAAATAAACGCTTGTGAGCTAGAAAAGCGGTGTTCAAATTAGAATATATTCTTGTATACTGTAACTATGTCAAAGACTTTACTTCCAAAATCTACTAAAGAGAAAGCTATCCCCTCATTAAAAAAGAAAAACAGTTCCAAGATAAATAATAATTATATTGAATGGTCAAAGGAAGAGCTCATAAAAGAACTTGAGCGAATAAAGAAGAGAAAAAAATATGGCCTTGTTTGGGAAAATAAACTAGAGGATGTTGTTGAGCGATGTAAGAAAGAGCTACCGGTACTAGAAGAAGTGAAGGGCAGAGAAATCATCACAGTTCCAGACAAGCCAATGAATTTGCTTATAGAGGGAGACAATTATCACGCACTATCTGTATTAAATTACACACACAAAGGAAAAATCGATGTTATTTATATTGATCCGCCTTATAACACGGGAAAAAAAGACTTTGTCTACAATGACCATTATGTAGACAGTGAAGACGGTTTTAAGCATAGCAAGTGGCTTTCGTTTATAGAGAAAAGGCTTAGACTTGCTAAACAGCTTTTGAAAAAAACTGGAATCATAATAACGCATATTGATGAAAATGAAGAAAGCAATCTTCATTTACTTTTAACAGAAATTTTTGGTGAGCTAAATGATCTTGGGAAAATCATCTGGAATAAAAAGAATCCTAAAGGAGACAGTAAGGGTGTTTCAATAATGCACGAATCAGTTCTATGTTTTGCGAAAAACCGCAATGAGTTTCTTAAATCAAAAAATGTTCTAAAGAGAAAAAAGCCAAACTTTGAAACGATGCTAAGAAAAGCCAATTCTTTATTTAACAAAATGGGCAATACAATCATTCCAGATGAAATAAAAGAAGTTATTAAGCCATTTGATTATTCAAAAGAAATTCTTAATGATTTTAAAGTTACCTATAATTTAGATTTGGCCAACAAAGAGTTTCAAAATTGGCTTAGTAAACAAGCTTTCTCTGGAGGAGAAAAAGCCTATAAATATATTGACGAAAAGGGGAGCGTTTATCGTGGCGTATCTATGGCTTGGCCGAACAAAAAGGAAGCTCCTGAAGAATATTTTACTCCTCTGGTTCACCCTATAACTAAAAAAGAATGTCCTGTACCAGAAAGAGGTTGGAGGTATTCCAAAAAAACGATGGCAAATTTGATTAAAGAGGGAAAAATAATTTTTGGTGAAAACGAAAAAAAGCAACCAGAGAGGAAATATCTTTTAAAAGAAAATATTTTCCAAAACACTCCTTCAATATTTGCCGATGCTTCAAGCGATGATGAATTACTCAAGGAAATAGGAATTACTTTTGATTATCCAAAACCATATGTAGTGTCAAAATACTTATTAAGTGCCATACATCCAAATCCTAAGATTGTCCTAGACTTTATGGCTGGTTCTGGTACAACTGCGCATGCAATATTAGAACTTAATAAAGAGGATGATAGTGACAGGCGCTTTATACTTTGTACAAATAATGAATTGAACAGTATTGGTAAAAACTTATCAAAAAAGACTCCAGACCTCGGTGAAGAACAATTTGGTCTTTGTCAAAGAGCTTGTTATCCTCGTATTAAAAAAGTTATTGATGGCTATGTGCTAAAAAACGGCAACGGCGTTAATGGCCTCGGAGGCAATCTGAAATATTTCAAAACTACTTTCGTTCCTGCCGATCCAACAGACAAAAACAAAATCACTCTTACCAAAAAAGCTACCGAAATGCTTTGTGTGAAAGAAGATACATTTGAGAAATTGAAATCAAACAATAAATACAAAATCTATAGAAATAAAAACCGGTATACTGGGATTATTTTTGATCATATGGCGATTAATAATTTTAAAAAAGATATAGCTAAAATTGACGGAGAATTCAGCGTATATGTATTCTCTCTTGGCGATGATACCTTTGCCGAGGAATTTGAAGATATTAAAAGCAAAGTTAAGTTATCTCCTATACCGGAAGCAATCTTGAGAGTATACCGCCGAATTTTTAAATAGGTTATGGAATTAATATGCAATTAAAAGTTTACCAAAATATAGCTGTAGAAAAACTACTTTTAAGAAGCAAGGAACTTCTTGGTCAATTTGGATCAAAAAAAATAATTTTCAAGGCTCCCACTGGTTCAGGTAAAACTATCATGACGGCAGAGTTTCTAAAGCAGATTATCGATGAAAAAGACATAACAACACCGCTTTCTTTTATTTGGACTGCTCCAAGAAAGCTTCACAGCCAAAGCAAGAAAAAACTTGAAACTTATTATGAAAATTCACGAGCAATTGAGTGTTCAGACTTCGAAGATTTAACAGATAAGCAAATAACCGAAAATGAAATACTGTTTTTAAATTGGGAAAGCATTAACAAGAAAGACAAGAACACAATCGTAAAAGAAAATGAGAAAGAATTTTATCTGAACAAGATTGTGGAAATTACAAAAGATGAGGGTCGAGAAATTATTCTAATTATTGACGAAAGTCATCATCATGCAACAAGCGAGATATCCCAAAACTTAATAAACGATATTGACCCAAAACTTACTATTGAAGTCTCGGCAACTCCAGTCATTCAAAATCCTGATGAGATTGTTTCTGTTCCTTTAGAAGATGTGAAATTAGAGGGGATGATTAAAAAATCGGTTATCCTTAACCCAAATTTCAAAAATGTTTTATCTGGCGACAGCTTAAGAACAGCCCTTGCTGACGGGACAGATGCAATGGTGCTAGAAGAGGCTCTGAAAAAGAGAGCTGAAATTGCCAAAGCCTATCAAGAAGCAGATATAAATATAAATCCGCTCCTGCTTATTCAATTGCCTGACAGAAAAACACAGCAGGAAGATTTAATAAAAGCCGAAGTTATACAGATTTTGAAGGATAAGTACAAGATAACAACCGAAAACGGCAAACTAGCGATTTACTTGTCAGAAGAAAAAGAAAACTTGGTAAATATCGCTAAAAATGATCAAGAAACTGAAGTTTTGATTTTTAAACAAGCAATCGCTTTAGGTTGGGATTGTCCAAGAGCACAAATTTTGGTGCTTTTCAGAGATTGGAAGAGCATTACATTTTCGGTCCAAACAGTTGGCCGTATTATGCGTATGCCCGAACCGGACACAGGTCATTATAAACAAGAAATTTTGAACCACGGCTTTGTTTATACTAATTTGGCGAATATTGAAATCAAGGAAGATATTGCACGAAAATATGTAACCATTTATACAAGCGAGAGGATTGATAGCTGCAAGCCGATTAAGCTGGAATCAGTTCATCGATTGCGCCAAAGAGAGAAAACCCGTCTAAGCCCACAATTTATCAAATTATTTTTGCAGCAAGCAAAAGAATATAATCTTGAAAAGAAAATAGAAACTAAGGGTCAAAAGTTGGAGCTTTCTTTAATTTCCGATTACGAAGCAGAAGGTGTTGATAAACTGACTAATGTCGAGATAAAGGGTGAAGCAAAAATTGATACTGAAAACGAAACGGATTTACAAAAAATTTATGATTATTTTGTACGCAATAACCTCACGCCTTTTTATCCCGAAGATCGTTCAATCGGAAGAGTAAAGGAAGCGATTTATTACTTTTTCAGAATGCGTTTAGGAATAGAATATTCGGACAACTTTTCCAAAATTATCAATACTATATTAAGCCCGAAAAACATTCAGCATATCGTTAATGTTATTGATGGCACAAAAGAAAAATATATTGCGGAAACTCAAAAAAGAGCCGTTGATCTGCAAATAACAAATGATTGGGAATTACCTGAATCATTGAACTATGGCGGAAACTTTACAGAGCTAAAGCTTAAGCTATCAGCAATGAAACCATTTTATTACGATAACAAATGGAAAACAGAAGACGCGTTTATCAAATTTTTGGAAAAATCGGATCAAATTGATTGGTGGTTTAAAAATGGTGATAGAGATTCAGTATTTTTTGCAGTTCCATACACCGAAGATGGCGAAAATAACCCTTTTTATTTGGATTTTATTGTTAGATTTAAAGACGGAAGAATTGGTCTTTTTGATACCAAGTCTGGACGTACAATCAAGGATGCAAAAGAAAAAAGCGACGGATTACAAGAATATTTAAAAGAACAAAATAAGAAAAGTAAAAAATTAATTGGAGGGATTGTAGCTAACACTGATTCGCGGAACTTCAAGGGTCGCTGGATGACTTATTTGGGGGATGGCAAGGATCTTTCATCCACTGATTTTTCTAATTGGAAGTTGTTAGAAATATAGTTTTATTATTAGAAGCTAACTTTTTTACCTAATCAACTTCTCGAGCTGTTTATAGGCAGGCATGATATCGTTCAAATAGTAACGTCTTAAGTCCACCAAAATAAAAGGCCTGTTCATAGGCATTATATTACTATATAGAAGGCGGGAATTTGAACTTTTCTGCTCAAGACAATAATGAGTATATTTTAATAAACCTTTGTATAATTGTTACGCTAAAATCAAAGTGGTCTTAAGTACTTTTTTAGGCAAAATATTATACAGTAATTTTTAAATTAATTAATTGAATCCAGAGTGCTTGTTCGCTAACTTCGTATTTTTCAGCAAGCTTGGAGGCGTTCAAGCCTACTTCTTCATAATCTTTTCGTAAAATGTAGTTAGGCATGAGTAATTCAGCCGCAAATTCATTCGCTTCAAGTTCCTGCCTATTCTGTGGGTCAGCATAGTTGAACGACCCATCTTCAAAAGTTTTTTTACTATCTGCAAAATCACCGTGTCCTTGTAAGAAATGCCCCAGCTCATGAGCAACAGAAAATCTTTGACGGCTGTTTACATGTTTTTCATTAATTCCGATTGCTTTTATTTTGCCATCGATTACAAGCGCTGCTGATATATCATCACTAAAATCATACTTAACAATTTTAAATCCTAATTTACGGGCAATTTCAAAAACATTTATCGGGGCTTTTGTTATTTGAAACATTTTTAATATAGCGTGTGCACGCTTTCTTGCTTCTTTAGATTTAATCATCGGTTGATATTTTTAAAAAATCCTTAAATTTTTTCATTGATGGGCTATCATTTATAGAACCATCTTCTTCACGACCGCCTCTTAAATAATCGGCTGTTTGGTGTTTGTCTTCCTCTAGAAAATATTCTATTTTCTTATCAAGAATCTTTGCCAGTTTAGCTAAATCTGTTGCACCTACTTTTGACTCTCCTCTTTCGATGTCTGAAATTGCCGCATGTGATTTGTTTATCCAAAGCTCGCCAAGCTTTCCTTGTGTCATACGAGCCTCTTCTCTGGCTCTTTTAATACGCCTTCCCAGCTGTTCTTTAGTAACCATATATCTATTATAGGAAATGTAAGCATAAATTACAAGTCAACAAAATTTGAGGCTAAATTCTCTAAAATTAAGAAATTACTTGATTTCATGTAAGCTATGGTTTAATATGTAAGTGGTCGAGGTGGTAAATACTAGCAAAAAATAGTAGTTACCTAAATAAAAAAAGTGAAAAGTAATAAAAAAAAGGAGAAGATTATGGAAAAAGGGAAAGGACCGAAGTATTCCTTGGACATCGAAGGTGAATTAAAACCTTGGGATAAGGATACGATCACTACAGAAGAAATAATTGCACTTGGTGGCTGGGATCCAAAGCTAGGAGCATTGGAAATCAATCTCAAAGACAACACGGAAAGACAACTTGCTGCAGGAGAAGTAGTAAATATCAAGCCTGGTCAGGGATTTTCGAAAAAAATAAATTTTAAACGAGGTTAAATCCATGGAAGGGCGTATTAAGAAAGAGATTGAGCTACTAAAGAAGCATTTTAAGAAGGTCCATTTTGCAAAAAATGGACAGGGAATTTTAATCGAGGATTACAAAATTCCAGCCGATTTACCTTGGAATAGTCAACTAACTAATGTATGTTTCAAAATACCAGATGGCTATCCTGGCACTCCGCCATATGGCTTTTATGTTCCTAAGGGTATTTTGTGTGATGGTCATGTCCCAGAGAGTTATAAAGAATCGGCTGACAATAAGCCTCCATTTCCGGGTGAATGGGGCTTCTTCTCTTGGGAACAAGTAAATTGGCATCCGACAGCAGATTTGGTTTCAGGTACCAATCTCTTAAACTTTGTTATGAGCTTTCGTGAACGTTTTAAGGGAGGCAAATAACATGGTTAGCCATAGTATTATTATGCCGCAAAAAATATATAATAAGCTTAATAATCACTTGTTTAAACAATCGGATAAAGAACAAGCTGCCTTTATTTTTGCTAAGGTCTTTAAGAAGAAAGCCTCGACAAAATTTCTATTTAAAAGTTGGCATCTCGTTCAACCTAATGAGTACGAATACCAGTCTACAGGTTTCATTGAGCTAAAAGACGTAACGCGTCAAAACATAATTGTGAGAGCTACCAAATTAGATGCTTCAATTATTGAGATACATTCTCATCTATCAGAACACCGTGCCCAATTTTCATGGTCAGACCTTGAAGGTTTTCAAGAGTTTGTTCCCCATTTGTGGTGGAGACTTAAAGCCAAACCTTATGCCGCGATAGTATTTTCTAAGTCTGATTTTGATGGTTTAGTATGGGTCGATGATCCAAGAGTTCCACGCCAGCTAACAAAAATAACTCTTAGACGATTTCCTAGAAAACGAAATTTATATCCCAGCGGATTAACTTTGAGGGAAAGAACATGAATTCAAAACGAAACATAAGACAAATTGATTTTTTAGGTAAAGAAGGCCAGGAGTTGATTAAGAAGGCTTATATTGCGGTAGTTGGTATTGGAGGCCTGGGCTCTCATGTAGGACAACAACTTTCTTACTTAGGCGCCGGACACTTAGTTTTCATTGACCTTGATGAAGTCGAAGAACATAACCTAAATCGATTGATTGGTGCTTACCCTGATGATATTGGTGCTAAAAAGACCGTTATTGCTAGCCGGCTAGCTAAGCAAATAAACCCTTCAGTCAAAATAAAAACAGTTTCTAAGGATCTCAGAACAACCGAGGCTTTTTCGGAAATAAAAAAAGCCAATTATGTTTTTGGCTGTGTTGATAATGATGGCGCTAGATTAGTGCTTAATGAATTGTGCTGTGCTTTTCAGATTCCCTACATTGATCTTGCCACTGAAGTATCCATTGAAGAACCAATTTTTTATGGAGGACGAATTTTTGTTAATTCCGACAAGAATGGATGTTTGTATTGTTACGGAGAGATTGACCCCGAGCAAGCAGGTTTAGACCTGAGTTCTCCTGAGGCGAGAAAGGATAGGGAAGATATTTACGGTATTCCAAGCAATAATTTGGGAACAACTGGGCCATCCGTAGTATCTCTTAATGGAGTTGTTGCCTCATTGGCAGTCACGGAGTTTATGGTAATGGCTACTGGGTTAAGGCAGCCAAATCGGTTTATTTCATATTATGGACATAAAAACCAAGGGTTTGCTGGATTAAGACAAAATCCACAGCAATCTGATTGCTATTATTGTAAGACTGTGCGTGGGCAAAGACGAAAAGCTAACGTTGAACGCTATATAAAATAACATAAAGGAGATGAACCATGTATGTTAAAGCAATAGAAAAAATTAATAATTTTACTAGACCAATCCATACGATATTAAGAAATTATGGCAAAAATACGATTTTCCCTGGGACAGCAACATTGTTTTTTGTTAACGAGAAAGGTTATGCAATAACCTGTAAACATGTTGCAATGGAAATCGCTAATGCAGATAAAATAAACAACAAATACGTATCTTTCAAAAAAGAGCGCGATGGCCTTTCTAAGAAAAAAAGATATAAGACGCAACTAGGAAAATTGAAAAAAAAATATAATTATTCCAAAGATACAGTTTCTCAAATAAAAAATAGTTTTATAGACTGTGTTGATACTTTTTCAGGTATCAATATTGATATACATCCTCAATATGATTTAGCAATTCTTAAGTTTGAAGGATTTAGTAAGGTTTTATACAAATCGCATGCTATTTTCCTTAAGGATGGAAACAAGATAAAGCAAGGAAAAAATTTATGCAGGTTTGGTTATCCTTTTCCTGAATTTAGCAACTTTAAATATGACGAAAAAAAGGACGACATAGAATGGACAAAAGAAGGGAGGCAGAGCACCCCCAGCTTTCCGATAGACGGAATTATAACAAGGCAGCTTGCTTCTGATGCAAACACTATGGTTGGTATTGAAATGAGCACTCCTGGTCTTAGAGGCCAAAGTGGTGGCCCCCTGTTTGATGATCAAGGAATTGTGTATGGAATGCAGTCTGCTACCCGCAATTTACATTTAGGATTTGATGTTGAAGGTAAGGAAGTGATTGTCGGTAACAAAACAAAAAAGGTAACAAATCAGCCGTTTCTATATGTCGGCCATTGCGTTCAAGTAAATATTATTAAAGATTTTTTAAAATCCAAAAATGTTAAATATTACGAGGAATAAAATAACTTTTCAACAAGGTCCGGTACCTCAGGATTCGTTACTGATCAAAAGGGTGAGACAAAATTCTGAAGTTTATTATCCAATCAACTTCTCTAGCTTTTTATAGCTTGGTATAGGATTGTTCAAATAGTAACCCCTTAAGTCCACCAATATAAAATGCCTGTTCAGAGGCATTATTTTACTATATAGAAGGCGGGAATTTGAACTTTTTTGCTCAAAACAATAAATTAACTTTTTCTTAATGGATTGCTTGTATAATAAGTTTGAATTGATAATACAATGAACAAAGATATTAAATCCCAATTAGATCGTACAAAAGAACTGCAAGGCGAGCTTGAAGAGAGCTGTAATAAGGATCTTGCTTCGCACGAAGTATCAAGCAGGACAAAAAATTTAACACAAGAAGTTGTTCTGAAGCTTAGACATGTGTTAGATCAGGCGTTCTTTTCATTTTATGAAAAAAATTATCTTCCAAATTTAACTGCAGAAGAGAAAAAGGCAGTAAGAGTGTATTTTCCAATTGTTAAAAAGAAAGAAGATCTAGATTCCGTATTAGGAAGAGCAAAGATGAAAAGCTTAAAAAAAGATTTCCCTGACGTATATAGCTTTATAGATTCAGTCCAACCCTACAATTCTGATTATTCATGGTTGGAGCAATTCAAAGAAGTAGCTAACGAAAAGCATATTAGACTTACACCCCAGATTAAAAGAGAAACAAAGAGAGTAACTGTTTCTAATCATGGAGGATCTGTTTCGTGGGGACCCGGAGTAACATTTGGAAAAGGAGTTAGTGTTCAGGGAGTACCAATTGATCCTCAAACTCAACTTCCTGTTCCAAATAAGACTGTTAAAACTGAAATAACTAAATGGGTATCGTTCTTGTTTGAAGGAACTGATATAAATGTTTTATCGTTTAACAAAAAGGCTGTAGAAAAAATTGAAAAAATAGTAACGAAAATATCCTCTTATTAATCAGAAATCAACATTTGAATATTAATCTAAACATCTTTAGTAACCGTGAATTAGCCACCATTTTTTGGCTTCTAGTTCTTGGCGTTTTGGTGCTCAGCAACAAAGATGTTCGTGTCTCGATTCTTGATGTCATAAAGGGCTTATTTTCACCAAAAATCTTCCTACCGATTTTACTGATGATAGCGTATATCTCGTTAATAACTTTTCTTGTAACTAAGACTATTCTGTGGAATAGCGCATTGATAAAAGATACGATTTATTGGTCGATAGGTTCGGCTTTTGTACTATTAATCAACTCAGACAAAGCTAACAAAGATGAAAAATATTTTAAGAAAGTTTTGCTCGAAACCCTCACGTTCGCATTAGTGCTCGAGTTTGCTATAAATCTTTATACGTTTAATCTAATTGCCGAGTTAGTTATAGTGTTTGTAGTTACCTTTATTGCCATGATGATTGTATTGAGTAAAGCTAAGAAAGAGTACAAGCAACTAACTAGGCCCTTGGAGTCAATCCTTGGGGTTCTTGGTGTTTATCTTTTAGTCTTAACGGTTGGCAATATAGTTAGCGATTATCAAGGCTTTGCAAATTCAAATAATCTTCAAGCTTTCCTTTTAGTCCCAGTGCTTACAGTGGCCTACCTACCATACATTTACTTCGTGGCCCTTTGGATAGCATATGAAGATATTTTTCTGCGCGTAAACCTACGATTAAAGGAAAACCAGACGCTATTACGGTTCGCAAAACGAAAAATCTTCATCCTTTGCCTTTTCAATTTAAGAAAGTTAAATAGATTTTCAAAACAAGTTGTAGGGAAACTCTGGCAAATATCTGAAAAAAAGGACGTTACTGACTTGATTCAAACATTCAAGAGTGAAATCACAAATTCATAACCGTTTGAACTCAGCTAACTGATTCTCAGAGATAGTGCTTACAGCGCTCTTTTATTTTCTACAAGCAAACTGTAAAATATATTGGCACTGTTTTGAAAGTGCATATTTAAGTAATTATTATGGCTACAACCACCCTTTCAGCAAAATATAGGCCAGTCAAAATCGGATTTTTGATCCGAGATGGAAGTATTGCTGATTTAGTCAAGGCGGCTGGAATAAATACGCTACTTTGGGGCGGAATTCATAACCCTATTATCCCAATTTCAACTACAAACAAAGAGTTCTCTCTCCAGCTCCTAAAGCTTTTTTCGGTTGATGTTTTATTTGGGATTTCTCAGACCAAGGAAATCAAAGAGACTATTGAAAACTATCCGTTTCTAAAAGACCCCGGGCACTATGCTGAGAACATATTTTACGAGGACTGGCATACAAAAAAGAATATTCTTGGATATTTAGATTCATTCAATATCGTTGATTACTACTGGGAAAAAGAATTCAAAAACAAACCGAAACGTTACAAAAGCAACTGTGCGCTTGTTGGATGGGACACTGCTGATACTTGTAACGATTTGTTTTCGATACTCTTTGGATATTTTCCAACTTCTTACAATCTAAAAGACGATTTCCAAAATGCTTTTCTTAAAGGATTAAAATCAAAAGAAATCAATATTCCAAAAAATGGCTCGATTGATAAACATCTTGCAAATAGCGCTGCCCCAATCTCTGTAACAACGCTTGAATTAGACGGTTATGATGGAACATGGCGAGGAAATGGGCTTTATGTTGGATCAGAAAATGATTTTAAAGATCTTTTGAATTTTTGGAATTTGCGAGCATCAGGGTTGGGGCTAAAATTTTTACCAAAAGATCATTTGGGGCGATTCGACGAGTATATTAAAACATATATCAAGAAATTAGATGATGCACCAAACCGAAATCCGAATATCGAAGATTGGATAAATGTCTACTTTCAAGGAAACCAAAAAGATATATCGGATATAGTAAAAGATTTTCAAGGTAAGAAACGTTTTGTTTTTTCCCACTGCAGCGAAACAATATGGAATGGGTCAAATATCAAACCGGCTAGTTTTTATTTTGATTGGCAACGAGTGTTGGCAAATGTCGAGAAAAAGTATGATAAATATAACGTTTCGGCTGCATTACCCGATAAAAAATTTCTCCCCGACGAGCGCAGCAGAGGTAATAGAAATATTGACTCCCAACAATTAGTGGTTTCAATAAATCCCATCACAGAATTTAGTTATCCAAACTATACGCTTAAACCACCTTTTATTCGTGAACTAAACGAGTTTTATAGCCGAGAAATTGCATTTGAACCACGGCGGCTCAGGTCCGAAAAGGAGGGTATTGGTCTGATTATCGGGGTTCACGACAATTCATTATCGCTTTACCCTATTCCTCATCATAAACTGATAGAGAGAATTTTTAGGCTGGCTGGTTTTAAAACAGCTATGAGTCAAGCAGGATTACTAGCAAAGCAAATCATACATAGTATGCGTGAAGATAGTCCTTTAGAGGCATGTCGTGTTTTTAAAATAACTGGAGTCAGAAAGTTGCTTACATCACCCAAAACCGCGAATGGAAAAAGTATCAAACGGAGCGAAGCCACTAAATTTATCTGGGAGAATAATTTTAAAAAATTTGAGAAACTTCATATTGAACCCAGGGATAGTAGGAAACTAAGTACGAGTAACGTCTTTGACTATTTAGTCAAGAAGAGAGTTTTTTCTCCTAAACTAAACCTTCTTTCTAAAATGTTTAGAATCAAAAAAGATTTTAAATGTAGAAATTGCGGTCTAAAAGAAAAAATCCTACTGGATTGTTTTGAGGGAAAATGGGAGTGTCCTTTTTGTGGTTTTATCCACTTTATGCCCAGTCATATTGCCGAAGATTTTCAAAGTCGAGCAAATAAATACTGGGTCTTCTCAAAAAGCGGTCTATTTGCAAAAGAGAATAATCAAGAAGGCGCAATTCCAGTAATTGTTAGCTTGCTAAGTTTCGCAAGAAGTTTAGCAAGCTCCAAATTGATTTATTCGACATCTTTGAACCTGCGAAGCTCAATACGATGTGAAGTTGATTTTTGTATCTTACACTACGAACATGGTAATAAAATCCAACTCGGAATAGCAGAGTGCAAAAGCGAAGGTCAAAAGATAAACCAGCAAGACGTTGATAATTTGAAACAAGTACAAGACAACATTAACAAGCTTGGAATTGTCTGCTTTATTATTTTTTCCAAGACGACCGATAAATACGATTCAGAAGAGATAAAGCTTTTCGAATCGCTGAACAACGAGAACCGTAAATTTGTGATACTTAGCAACAAAGAGCTTGAACCATATCATCCTTATTGGGAGTTAGAGGAAACGGATAGGTTACCTGAAAAATATGCTTTGGATATGATGGGAATGTACAGAAACTCATTATTTTTGTATTTGAACGAAAATAACTAACTCTACCACCATCCTTAATTTTTAGCCCTACAAAAATTACAGGTATAACAGCGAAGCTGTATGTGCGATAAGCTCTGCCAAGCAGGCAGGAGCAATTTTAAATAAAAAAAGTAAACAAGCGAGTCTAACTAATCAACTTCTCTAGCTTTTTATAACTTGGTATAGGATTGTTCAAATAGTAACCCCTTAAGTCCACCAATATTAAATGCCTGTTCAGAGGCATTTTTTCATTAGACACTTGGTGGGATTTAAACTTATTTTAACACTCGATAGCGTTTTCCTTTAAGAAAGCAATTAGCTCATCTGAAGCTATTGCTTCCCCAAGCATAACCTGAGTCATTTTTCGTTGATGCCGTAGTAGGCTGCCAACGATTTGAGATTCAGAGAAAGGGATATTTTCGCCTTTTTCATTTGTGGCATTAAATTGAAGGCCAGATTTATTTTTTTCTAGTACATCTAATGCTGATAAAAGGAATGGAGTAATAGGTGCATGTTTAGCTACAACAACACCAACGACTTTATTTTCACCATCAATAAAAAGCGGACCGCCAGAATTTCCAGGATTTAGTGCCCCATTGATAATATATCTTTGCACAATTGCGCTAGTTTGATTTTTTTTATATTCATTAAATCCCGCCAAGTAACCAACAGATAGTATAGGAGCTGGTCCATTGTATGCTAATGGATGACCCCAGGTGAGAACCTTTGTTTCAGTTTTAACTTTTTGTGAATCAATTTCAAGTCCATCCTTAATTGATGAATCTGGCGTCAAAATTGCAAGATCGCGATCATCATCTGTAACTAATGCCTTGAATTTTAATTTTCTTCCATCACTGCCTATTGCAATTACTTCTTGAGCACTACAATTTTTGACAACATGCCAATTTGTAATTACATAACTACCTTTAATTAGAAAACCTGTACCTTTGCTCTGAGTTTTTGCGCAATAGATTAAGAAAATTGAATTAATTGCTTTTTTATTTTGTTCTCCTGAGGCTTCTAGTAGCCATTGTGTTGAAATTGGCAGTGAATCATTCATAAATATTCCTTAAATTATTTTGTTAGCAAGTTTTCGCTGGTATAGTCGTTTATGAACCAAAAATCGGTTTACACTTGATTATCTTCACAATCTTGTAAACTAAACGATCGTTTAGTCAAATCATTTATTCTTATTTCTCAATAGTCTGCCAAGCGGAAGATAAGAGAATAAAGATGCACCTACATCTTTTCTAGTAATTATTGAGTTAGAACAGAAACTCAATCAACCAACAGGCTTATTGTAGCACCTGTACCTATCTTATTTAAGTACGGATTTCTTCAGACAGCTTCTCTAGCTGTTTATAACCTGGCATAGAATTGTTCAAATAGTATTCTCTTAAGTCCACCAAAATAAAATGCCTGTTCAGAGGCATTATTTTACTATATAGATGGCGGGAATTTGAACTTCCCTTCAAGCCAATCAACTAATCTTTTTTAATGAATTACTTATATAATGAATATGCGTGAAAGCTATTTAATATATTTCAAAGGCATGGATCATTGATGATTTCTAAAATGTTTAAAAAACCAAATAGAATAAAAGTTAGATGTGTTTATTGTGGTAGGGATGCCACAACAAGCGATCATATACCACCAAAACAAATTTTTCCAAAGCCCAGACCTGACAATTTAGAAACAGTTCCTGCTTGTTTTAAATGTAACAACTTGGCTGGTAAAGACGAAGATTATTTTTTTGCTACCTTTATGTTTAGTGATGCTGGTATCTCCGATGCCGGAAAGCGACTTTGGAAAGAAAAACTCCATAGGATGTATGAAAAAAACGCAGGTTTGAGAAGAAAAATTGCTCAGAATTTAAGCGAAAAAGATATCTATACATCTCACGGATTATCTCTCGGCAAGAAAATGGTTATTGAATTTGATGAAAGTAGACTTAATAATGTTGTTTCTAAAATAGTTAAAGGGCTTTATTATGTAGAGTACAAAGAAATTATACCTTCTTCTCAACGCTTTGATTGTTTGTTCCTGCAGACCCAAGCAAATTATGATTCAGCTAAAGATTATATTCATATGCTAAAGGGTGGCTCGAAAAAGTGGACCGGCGTATTTGAGTATAAGCACAATCGCACAGAAGAAGGTAAGCCTGGGTCTATGTGGCTACTTAATTTTTATGGTTTTGCAACATTTTGGATTATTGCCCATGCCCATGATGAACAATAAATTAAAGATTATTACAGCACTATGAAGGAATTGAGGCCAAATAAAGCAGAGACAGAATTTCTTGGATTAGCATACAATCGATTCTATGATCTTTTTGATGAGGTAATGAGTAACTCCTTTTTTAAGAAAAGTGATTGGTATCGTTTTTCTAGAATTAAAGAAGGATTTGTGATATATACCGAACTTCTAAACTACGAACCAATTGATTGGGTTATAGAATATCTCAAGAAAGCTCGACCCCCTATGGAAGCAGAAATTGGAAGTAGCCTTTTTAAGTTTATTAGAAATGTAGTTACTCACTTTCCTTTTTTTGAAAGTTGGGATGAAGTATACATAACTAAATCTTTGGCTAATTGGTACAAAGATGATCAATCCATTGATAGATTCCTCAACAAATATAAAGGGAAAGAAATCGTTAAATATAGATTTTGGGAAAGCAAGAAAAAGAAAATGACTTATTTGAGCATTAATTTCCCTCAAAAATATGATGAGCTAACAAAAATCTATTTAAAAGAAATACTTTCCGAAAAAGAGGGAGTAAAATTTTCCTTTATTTTAATGAAGCAGGTTCTAGATACCCAGGTTGAACAATAATCCTCTAACCTATCAACTTCTCTAGCTTTTTATAGCTTGGTATAGGATTGTTCAAATAGTGTTCCCTTAAGTCCACAGCGAAATAATGGCTGTACAAAGGCATTATATGTTGTTTTTTGAACGGGTTTTATACATAATTTCTTCTTGTTAATTCTTGAAGTCTCTAATACCTTTGCAATATAAAAGGCTTGTTACTTTTGAATAGATACACTTAAATTATGTCACTTCAAAGCTTGCATAACACATACAATTAAATGATCAGTGGACACTACTCTTTTTACGGCCTAATAATCCATAAATTGGCTGCGTCCTTAATTTTTTTATAAGCTTCCATTTTTTTGAATGGGCCTTCAAGGCAGGTCATTCTTTTTATTAACTTTTCTCTTTCAGGGCTATATTCATACCCCAACTGACCCAGACGTTCCATTCCTATTCCTATTCTTGTATCGTTCACCGTAATAGCTCCAAAGATATTTATCAAAATCATTATGAGTTCAGTAAGACTTATCCCAAGATCACGTCGTAAATCGTGAGGATTCTGAATCATAATGCCTGCAGCATCTTTTTTTATTTCATTATTTATCAATTCATAAATGAAATCACGAGTAAAGCTCAACATATAATCAAGCTTAGATGTTAATGCAAACATAGAATGAAAATTCTTAGTGATACCTGCGTCACTTATAGATGCGCTAAGCGGCTCTATGTCATGCGTTTCGTCGTCCCTAATAAACCAGTTTGAGATTTCAAAAGTTATTTTTTCATATCGTTTTATTTCATGCTTAAATTTCATCCTGGTTATTTTCTCGTAATCTTTTAATACATTTTTTCTTTTTTCCATCGATTGTAACTGGACAAGTCCGGTTCTTAATAGCCTTCTCAAGCGTTCAAGTGTGTGGTTTACGGCAATGTTTTTTAGTTCGGGCATGAGTTCATCAACTCGTCTCGAAGCAATCGCGTTAGGAGTACTTAAATCTTTCATACCCCGTGCGTTATTGTGCACTTTCTTAATTATCTTGAAATCATGCATTAATGCGGGGTAAATCTCTTTTATATTAGTGCCTGGAGTTCCACATATATCTGCAATGTTTAGCAACAGCAAATAATCGAGAAACTTTTTCTCAAAGCCTAAAGTGAGAGAATGATTTGAAATTGGACAGAGGACTTCTGTGAAAAGCAAATATGATGATTCTCCAGTCTGAAGCGATCCAAAGTAATCATGAAATCTACAAAGATCGGACATGAAAAATATTTCATTATGATTTCTAATACCAAGATCGAAGAATTTACCCCTTTCTTCAACACCAGAATCTTTTATGACATCCGCACCCTCAGGACCATGCCTCGCTTGAATGACCTCTTTACCGATATCATGGAAAAGAGCTGTATAAGATAACAAAAGCTTGTCTTTGTTTACTGCGTCGTCAATTATTTCTTTAAGAACTTTGAGGTTTTCCTCGTTATCTGGCATTATGTCGCGATCTTTGTTTAATAACTTGCTCATACTCTCTACAACCTTTTCTGTGTGAATTCTTAAGTCTTTATTAGCTTGAATTTTTTCGAATATTTG
>SDBV01005802.1_pt1 | contig 17315 bp, 12 predicted proteins | sample 2277081 | NCBI WGS metagenome assembly SDBV01 (sample SAMN10402039, study PRJNA504765) | marine sediment metagenome | isolation source: marine sediment core GS10_PC15, 223 cmbsf | place: Arctic Ocean: Southern Knipovich Ridge | collected 2010 | reverse complement strand
TTACAATATTTATCGTTGCTATAAAAATTCAAATCCTCACTTTTTCTGCCGTTTTTTTATGTTTGCCCAGGGGTCACGTAACGTTACAGTCCGGTTGAACACCGGATTTCCGTCGGAAGAATCAGGATCGACACAGAAATAACCCAGTATCTCGAACTGACATCTGTCTCCGGGATTTGCATTCGCCAGGCTCGGCTCGACACGGCATGAGGTCAAAGTCTCCAGCGATTTCGGATTCAAGTACTTTTTGAAATCATCATCTTCACCCGCCGGATTTTCCACAGTGAAAAGACGATCGTATAATCGCACTTCCGCCTTAATCGAATGGGCAGCCGAAACCCAGTGCAGCGTTGATTTTACCCTGCGTCCATCCGGAGCTGCGCCGCCTCGTGTCTCGGGATCATAAGTACAACGCAGTTCAACCGCTTCCCCTGTCTTTTCGTCCTTTACCACACCCACGCACTTGATAAAACAAGCGTATCTCAGGCGCACTTCACGTCCGGGTGCAAGGCGATAGAACTTTTTCGGCGGGTCCTCGATAAAATCATCACGCTCGATGTACAGCACACGCGAAAACGGAATCTTCCGTGACCCGGCGCCGGGGTCCTCAGGATTGTTCAGGGCATCGAACTCCTCAACCTGATTCTCAGGATAATTTTCGATGACCACCCTGAGCGGACGAAGCACTCCCATTACACGCGGCGCATGTTTATTCAAATCCGTGCGAATATAGAATTCCAGCAGGGCGATATCGACAATACTATTACTTTTTGCCACCCCGATTCGTTCGCAGAAGTTCCGGATTGATTCAGGTGTATAACCACGCCTGCGCATACCTTCTAAGGTCGGAATTCGGGGGTCGCCCCATCCATCGACATATCCCTCTTCGACAAGCTCCAGAAGCTTTCGTTTGCTCATAACCGTGTAGCTGAGATTGAGGCGGGCGAATTCTATCTGCTGCGGATGATAAACGCCTAATTCATCAAGAAACCAGTCGTACAGCGGACGGTGATCCTCAAACTCAAGTGTGCAAACGGAATGTGTGATCCCCTCTATGGAATCCGAAAGGCAATGGGTAAAGTCATACATAGGATAAATACACCATTTATTACCTGTCCTGTGATGTTCCGCATGCAGGATGCGGTAGATAACCGGATCACGCATATTCAAATTGGGGGATGCCATGTCAATTTTTGCACGGAGCACATGAGCGCCGTCCTCAAATTCACCAGCCCGCATGCGCTCGAACAGGTTCAGGTTCTCCTCGACCGAGCGGTTACGGTGCGGGCCATCCCTCCCGGGTTCGGTGAGTGTGCCGCGGTACTCCCTGATTTCACGGGCGTTCAGGCTGCATACATACGCCCTGTCATCCTTGATTATCTGCAGGGCGTATTCGTAAAGTCGTTCAAAATAATCGGACGCATAATACTCACGGTCTTCCCAGTCAAATCCGAGCCACCGTACATCTTCCTTGATGGATTCGATATATTCAACCTCTTCTCTGCATGGATTTGTGTCGTCGAACCGAAGATTACAAAGACCACCGTAATCGGCGGCAAGACCGAAGTTCAGGCAGATGGACTTGGCATGCCCGATATGAAGGTAGCCGTTCGGCTCCGGAGGAAACCGTGTATGAATCCGGCCCTCGTTTTTATTCGCCTTCATATCCTCATTGATAATAGAGCGTATAAAATGGGAGGGTGCAGCAGACCCGGTTGTGGGCAGGGGCTCTGTTCCCTTATCATTTATGTTTTTATTGTTAAGATGTTCCGTGTTCGGTGATTTCATGTGTTTTATTTACCTCGAAAAATAAATTCAAAATTCAAAATTTACCATGATAATTAGTCAAATAATATAAATATTTTTACATTACTATTCAACAGTTTTAAACTTTAATCTAATATATTCTTGTTTTATTCGATCCCAGGTCTATTAACTGCTAATCTGCTTTTATCATATTTACACCTTGACCAAAATTCAACATTTTGCTACATTTTATGAGAAATGCACGGTTATAAATTTGCGTAAAGGTATAACTGATCGGTTTCATCGGAAGATCACTCTTTGATCCCTTCGGACTTCGTCCCTTCCCGCTTAACAAGAGGGATTGAGGGGGAAAATATATACTTAAGAGCGCTCAATTGCCATAAGCAAAAACTTAACCGGACAATACTGACAGAATATGAGAAACTAAGGAGAGATTAATGGCGGTTCAATTATTTCGTGCAATGGGACGGCTTACCGGGTATATTCTCAGGTCTCATGTAATTGATAAGGCAATAGCGAAAACGGCGAATTATGTGCTTTCTGAAATGCGGCTTGTCGATATCAAGTTAAAACTCAGGATGCTAAGACAGAAAAGAAACCGTCATCTTCATCTCCTGGGCAAAACATTTTACCATCTTTCCATCAATAAAATCGACCAGATGCATGATGAGCATACCCGTACCATATCTCGTGTTCTCCGTGAAATCGATCTGGAAATTGAGCAGGCTGATACGGAGCTTGCAAGTAGAATACAAAGTGAAAAACAGGAAAAAAAATGAATTAATCCGTCGCCGGCATCTTCAAATCGCAGAAATAATACATCTATTACATCCGACATAAAAGCTTACGCAGAAACTACCCCGGAAAATTGGTTGCAACTTTTGAGTCAATTGCCGGAAAAGTAAAAAAATTTATAAACAATTAATTTTATTAATATCCTGTGATATGTATCACAATTTTTTCAACATATCATATCACTGCCTTCTTCTGGGAAGTCTGTCCCATAAAATATTTTCCGAATTGTTCCGCAGGTAGAAAAACCAGTCACCCACAATTAATTTCGTGTATTTATTCCTTATAAAAGGGTTGGCTTCTTCAATATTTCCCCAGAACTGTACTATTATATCCGGTTTCTGTTGACGGATTGAATATTCGTAGTTGTATTTTAAGTGGCCGGGATAAAAAAATATCAACTTATCAAATCCCTCCGCCTGTCTCATTTCCTCATGAGCGATAAACTTATCTGTTTTGCCCAGAAAATCCACTGTATACTTTTCCGAATAATATGGCAGCGCTCCTGCCCAGGTAACTGCAATCCGCGCATCTTCGGTTGAAATATTCCTCACTATCTGAGAATACTCCACCATTTCTTTATTTCCCTTAACATTCGGTGGCAGGTTAATAAATACAAAACCTGCAAGATTTAACGGTCCCCTGTTGTTATTGAACTGCAAAAAACTCAACATTATTAAAAAAGTAAAAGAGTATCTGGCCAGAAAAGCGTAAATAGGTCCCGGCGCGGTTTTTAACTTCTTAATTATATTGTCAAAAAATTCTTTCAGCGTATAAAGCGCATGGGCAAAAAGTACAAAGAACAGCGGCATTGCAACTGCTATGTACCTGTTGCTTCCGCCCCAGATTTCCCAGGCATCGCCACCCACATAAATACTGTAAAAGCACTGCAACCCAAGCATCCAGGCACATAATCCCCTGCCCTTGTCAAATCGCGTCAGGAGAATAATGAAAGGAAATAAAAAGTACAGCAGGTTCATTCTCCAGATAAAGTGCATAAAAACAATAAACCCGCGTGTAATCCTGAATACAAGCGGATAACCTGTCATCTTCAGGTAATATGTGTTTGGCAGGATATCGCCATAATAAGCAAACCTCGCTAGCGTTTGAGCGCCCATGAAGAAGGCAAATATACTCAATCCCCATACAAGGTTCTTTTTTCTATGTGAGGGCTGAACTTTCATCAGAAAAAGCCATATGCCGATATAAGGCGCCGCCATATCGATCCGTACCAATGTTCCCATGCCGAGCATAATATACAACCATATCGAAAAATCATTTTCTTTCATGCACAGCATGGCTTTCCAGACCGCAATGCTTATGATGAGTGTTACAAGGCTTACTTCCATTCCCTGCAGGCTCCAGCTGATGAGAGGCAGATAAAAGGCTGTCAATAACATCGCTCCCGATGAGACCTGATATGAATTGCCGGAAACCAGGCGCGCAATTTTCATTACAACATATAGATTTGCTATCAGCAGAATAGCACCTGTTATCTGTATCAGGAGACATATCTTCGGCATAGACACCGGCAGCAGATGAATACCCGCCATGTACAAGACCCACATGGGATTTGTATATCCCTCGACCCTTTCACCGTGATTCATTACCAGCCCATGACCCTCAACAAAATTCTTCGCGTATCTCATGGAGATCATTGCATCATCGAACAGGGAAAAATAACGTTCCCCCTCGATTACGAAGCTGGTTTTGTATATAAATACGGAGGCATAAAGAGAAAAAAGTATAATGATTACGAAAAAAACATATAGGTCTTTTTGTGAATCTTTCCCCATAAGTAATTCCTTTTTCAGGTTTGACATTTCTTTGTTGCAAAAATAAAAGGTTAAATAATTTCAAATACACCTTATAATTATCCATTAAGATTAACAAAACATGTTTTTAAAAACAAGTATAATTCTTATTTATCAGCTAAAAAACCCATATCTTAAGCCCAAACCTTCACAAAACACAAACTATTTTCTTTACTGTTTGACATTCGGGGTATATAATTCGTATTTTTCGGCAATATCATCGAACTTAATAAGAGTTGAAATTATATGGATAACAAAAGACTGGTGCTCACTGGAGGCGATGTTGTTTTTCCGGATGGCATAACATACGGCGGAGTGGTGATAATTGAGGATGCCCGCATAACCGGAATAGAGCATACAGGCGAGTTCAAACCTTTCGAATCGGACATGGTTATAGACTGCTCCGACAGTTTCATCTGCCCGGGATTCATTGATCTGCACAATCAGGGAGGAAACGGCTTCGGTGTCATGGATGGCTCGCGAGAAAGCATTTACGGCATGTGCAGGGCTCATTCCTCGCACGGCACCACCGGTCTGCTTTTAACTCCACAGATCATACAGGAAAGTTTCCGAACGCTGCTGCCACTGCTTGCGGACCTTGTCGGAACGGATTCCGGCGGATCTGCGATCCTTGGAATTCATGCCGAGGGCCCGTTTACGAACCCTGAAAAAAAGGGCTGCATGCCTCCGGGTGCGGTTAATAAACCTGATGGGGCGCTGCTCGATGAAATTCTCGATTGCGGAGGAGGCAGGATTGTTGAGATGACAATAGCTCCCGAGCTTAACGGTTCGCTTGAATTGATAAACAAACTCGCCCGCGGGGGCATAGTGGCATCCCTCGGTCATTCCAACGCCACACTGACAGATGTCCTGAAGGCAATCGATTACGGCGCATCGCATGTCACACATTTCTTTAATGCCATGAGCCCGATAAATCACCGTGAACCCGGACTTGCCGGAGCGGCTCTGTACTCCCATGACCTTACTGTCGAGATTATCGCGGACGGTTTCCATATTCATCCGTGGGTAATGGGGCTGATCCTGCAGAATAAAAGTCCCGCACGGACATGCCTTATTACGGATGCCATGAGTGTTATGGGTATGGATGACGGCGAATACGAGTCGATGGGACAGCGGGTTGTCCTCGAGGACAGGAGACTTTCGATGGCGGATGATCAGTCGATACTCGCAGGAAGCGTGCTTACAATGGACATCGCCGTTGGAAATGTGATAAATATGCTTGGAATGTCGATTGTGGATGCGGTCACCATGGCTTCAACTACTCCATCCGCAGTGATAGGTCTTGAGAATAGCAAAGGACGAATCGAGGTTGGTTACGATGCCGATATAGCAGTGCTTGACCGGACTTACCGTGCAAAAATGACAGTTATTCAGGGAGAAATTATTTTCGAAAAAGAGTAAACCGGACTAATCAAAAATTAATATTGTATCTTACTGCAATGTTAAAAATTTTTTATGAAAAGTGTATACAGACTGAGACCTTACTATTGATATATAAAACTACTTAAGGTAGTATTATTAATACGCATATGAGAAAATTGCCGGAACCGCTGATACTTATGATTAAAGGATTGCCATGATACTTAATTTAAAATTATGTGCTTCTAATCATGGTTATCAGTATATCATACACATCAGTGGTTCAGACTGTTTTTAAAAAAATCTTTTTTTCCTGTAATCCTGTCAAAAATATTCATTTTTATACTATGTTTTCACTTTGTTACAAAAGTATAGAGATATTCATTAGAAAGGAAGACCCATGAAGTTAAAAGAACTCCTGAAAGAAAAAAAGATACTCCTCAGTGATGGAGCATGGGGAACAGAGATTGCAAAACGCGGATTCGAGCCGGGGATCTGCCCGGAATTGTTTAATGTTAAAGAAGCAGTGATGATAAGTGAGATTGCCGAGTCTTATATCAAGGCCGGCTCGGATATTATTCTGACCAATACTTTTGGTGGAAGCCCCCAGAAGCTTGCAAAATACGGGCTTGCGGACAGGCTCGATGAATTAAATGAAGCCGGTGTCCGCCTGTCGGTGGAAACATCGAACGGCAGGGCGCTTGTCCTTGCTACTATGGGTCCGACCGGAGAGTTCCTTGCGCCTCTCGGCCTTACTACCGAGGCGGAAATGACCGAATCTTTCGCACGTCAGGTTAAAGTATTTGCAGCAGGCGGCGCCGATGCCGTATTAATAGAAACTATGACCGATCTCGGCGAAATTAAATGTGCGCTTAAGGCGGTAAAGGAATACTCAGATTTTGAGGTAGTATGCTCCATGACTTTCGATAAAGGGGTAAAGGGCTATGCCACAATGATGGGTATCACTCCGAACCGGGCCGCCGCAGAGCTCGAAGCGGCGGGAGCTGATGTAGTCGGAGCCAACTGCGGCGCTGGTATAGATAATATTATAGATGTCGCACGTATATTGAAAACCGCTACGGGTCTGCCGCTATGGTTCAAACCGAATGCCGGATTGCCTGAACTCGTCGAAGGAAAAACAGTTTACCGTGAAACACCTCAGAAAATGGCATCATATGTTCCCGGGCTTGTCGATGCCGGTGCAAGCATTATCGGCGGCTGCTGCGGCACAACACCGGAACACATCAGGAAATTCCGGGAGGCTGTTGACAAACTATCCTGAGTGATTTGTGAGTAGTGACCGGTTGTTAATGGCCAGTGGTCGGTTCAACAACAATATGGATTTTGTTGCATTTTGCATTATTATATAAAAACGGCTGCTGAAATCTTAATTCGAGGAGTGCAAATGACATCTGCCGAGAGACTTCTGGCTGTTTTAAGGGGAAAGCCGACTGACAGGACACCTGTTTCGCTTTATGAGATAGACGGTTTCGGCAACCTGTATTCGCCCGATCACCCGAGTTACAGGGCAATCTATGATTTTGCCAGAGCGCGGCTTGATAACATGGTTATGTTCAATCCGACAATCACAGGACCACTCGGATTTCTTTATACCGGCGGCGGTGAGGATACTGTTGAGAAGGTTATCCGAAAAGAAAAATCTTCGGAAATAACCACAACTAATATCCGGACTCCCCTCGGTATTCTTAAGATGGAAACAAAACGCAATCCCGAAATCTATACTAACTGGATTACCGAATATCTTCTTAAAGAAGAGAAGGATGTGGACCGGCTGCTTTCCATGCCGTATGAAAGGGCTCCGGCAAACATGGAAGGTTTTGAGGATATGAAAAAAGAGATGGGGGATAGCGGAATCGTAATGTTTGACCTGTGCGACCCTATGGGCATGGTAATTTACAACATGGAATTCGAGCAGTATATCTACCTTTTAACGCTCGATAAAAGTAAGTTCCGCAAACTCCTGGATTTTTTTGCCGAACGGCTTCATGATTTTCTGGATTCGGTTCTCGAACAGGGCGGCGGGCCATTTTTCAGAATAATCGGACCCGAAGCATGCACTCCACCCTATATGCATCCCGAATCGTTCCGTGAATTTGTCGTTGAATATGACCGTCCCCTGATAAGAAAGATTCAAAAAGCCGGATGTTTGGCAAGAGTTCACTGTCATGGAAAAATCGCCCGCGTGGCGGAGATGATTCTTGAAATGGAACCGGATTCTCTCGATCCTCTCGAAGCCCCTCCCGGAGGTGATATAACGCTGGATGAGGCAAAACACATTCTGGGACAGGAAATTTGCCTTATGGGTAATATCCAGGAGTCTCTTTTTGAGCTTAATACTCCCCAAGAGGTAAGAGATGAAGTTCTCAAAGCGCTGGAATCGGGTAAAAAAGGCGGGCGTTTCGTTCTCATGCCTACCGCCACTCCTGTTAGTGTTCCCCTTCCCGCACGGGTTGAGGAAAACCTGTTCGCTTTCGCTGAAACCGGGCTTGAATATGGATAGACAATAAATAAGAAGGGTGAAAGATGAGTAATGAATCCTAAAAAGATAAAAGAAAATCCGTGTTTATCTGTGTGCATGTGTTGCTAATAATTTTTTACTTTTCAAAATGAGGAATTTATGGCAAAAAAGAAAAAACAGCCCGCTGAATATCAGAACTCAGATGTAACAGGATCATTCATGATAAAAAGTCCCGGCAGGCAAATACTCCTTTCGACAGGGCTATACTTTTTTATCGCATCCGTATTAACATTCCCACTCATTTTTCGGATGAACAGTTCCGTCTATGGTCCCTATGATCATATTACAACAGACCTTTTCGCAAACATCCACAGTTATTTCTGGTGGCTGAAAGAATCGATTTTCAATCTTAAAATTTCCCCTTTCAATAATCCCTTAGTCGCGGCGCCGTTCGGGACAGGAATGAACTTTGTAAATTTAACCGGATTCGTTCAACTGCCGCTTACTGTTATTTTCGGACATATTTTCAGCCGTAATTTCACTATTCTTTTCAACCTGACAGCTTCGGGACTGGGTATGTTTCTTCTCGTACGTCACCTGACAAAAAGCGCAGGCGCAGGTTTTATCGCCGGGATAGTGTACGCTTTCTGCCCGAACATGCTGGTGCGATCGTACACGACTTTCGATTCCACACAGGCGCAATGGATACCGTTTTACACTTTATATGTCATTAGGTTTATCGAAGACCGGACATGGAAAAATGCTCTTCTATCCGGTTTGTTCCTTGTATTTCATATACTTATCTCTTTCCCTTATTATCTTGTTTACCTCCCGGTTCATACGATTGTAATAATTTTATCCGTATCGGCATGGCATATATGGGGAGATAAAAAGGGATTCGGCGGATTTGTCAGGAGCATCGCATCACCCGAATCTTTAAGGGCATATATTAAAATCGCCGCAGTATTAACGGCCGTGATCGCGGTGTTCGGGATATTCTACTTCACAGTTGTCGGGGGCGGATCTACAATGGAATCTTTCAGGCGCACCACCGAACAGCTCGAGGAACTTGCCCTTAAACCCGCAGATTATCTCATGCCCCATCCATCGAGCACTTTCTTTAAGGGAGATATAAAAGCTACTTACTGGGATACAAAACGCCCCCGCAAGGATCCCAATACTTTTGTTGCATATACAGGTTATATCGCTATTATCCTGCTGATCATTGGAATTATTAAAGGACGGGGAGTTGCCGGATGGTTCTTTATTGCAGGTGCTGCAGTTGCTTTCTGGTCGACTCTGGGCCCTGAACTGTTCGGTATCCCCACACCATCCGGGCTTATACACTCCCTTTATGCGCCTTTTGCGAGACGGATTATGATTTACAAGGTATTCGTTCAGCTTTGTGTCGCAGGTCTCGCCGGGATAGGGGTATCGTTCATTTTGAAATGGTTAGGCAGTGATAAAAAGGTTACTGCTTTTCTTGCAATAACGGCGCTTGTTATTATAGCCGAATATTCGCTGGTACCGCCCGCCCTTACAGTCGATCTTACGGAGAATCCGGAACTATACGAACGTATCCGCGACCTGCCGGATGATTCGATAATCCTGGAGGTGCCGGTATTCCGCTATAACCACATACCATATCAGGGATATCTTTACTATCAGACCATTCACGGCAAAAGACTTTTTAATCCGCAGCTTGGAGTTTCCGGAGTCCCGGAACATATACGGCCCTTTTACAAACAGATGGAAGTTCCATTCGAGGCATGCGAATATTTTAACCTTGCCTCAATGCGTTATCTCGGAGTAACTCACTTGACTTATCACTGGTATATCGGCACAAAAACGGTTCAGTTTGCCGCTCTGGCAGCACCGTCGTTGTACAATACCGATGTCGATGGCCTTAAACTGATCTATGAGTGCAAACGTGATCCGCTCAAGGGACCATATCCCGGCCCATATGATTATACCTTTGGGGATCTTTATGAAATCACAGCCGAGCCGGTTCCTGTCGCCCTGGTGATTGATTATCATTCTCCATACGAACAGATACCTGATGTCATAGAAAATGATTTTCCGCTCAGATTCGGCAAGAGGTTCATCATCGGCTGGGCATCGGCGCTTCTCGATTCGGCAGCCACATTTTATTATCCCCTTCCCAGCGGAGAAAAAATTGACCGTGTGCTCCGTCAGGGAGGAAAGATCAAGGCAATTAACCTCTCCGATAAACCGGTTGATTTTTCTTTATCGTTCGTGGCGGAATCTCCTGATTCAGGGCGGGTTATAGAAGCGAAATGGAATAACGGGCCTGTCATCGGCAGCTTCGAAATCGGGCCAGTGACAAAAGACTGCCTGGTGGATTCTCTTCACCTCGAAGGCGATGAGACCGGAGAACTGCGTATATGGTCTATAAATGAATCCTACGGTTATAGATTAGGCGGAGATAAGATTCCGGCTACAGCAGTCTTAAGAAATTTAAGAGTAAACATTCATGACCCTTAGACACTTTAAGGAACATGCGCTATAATTTTCATAACATTCTTAAATAACAGAACTTATTAAAAATATTCTGCTATAGATTCATAATGAAAAACAAATAATCTTTCGTGTTTATCCTGTAATCCTGTAAAAAAAACATTTCGCAGAATTCTAACATTTAAATAGCTATGGAGGGAGATATGGCTCATCAGATCGATTATAAACTCCTGGGTGATGACATGCAGGCAGTTGTTATAACTCTTGATCCCGGCGAGATTGTTCAGGCCGAGGCCGGCTCTATGATGTACATGGAAGAGGACATTGAAATGAATTCGGAAATGCAGGGGGGTCTGCTGGGCGGAATCAAACGTAAACTGGGAGGCGAATCCCTTTTTGTAACGACATTCACAAATAACGGAAATGGTATAAAAACGGTCTCTTTTGCGGCGCCCTATCCCGGGAAAATATTGCCGGTGAACCTCGCAGAAACGGGAACCATCATCTGCCAGCGTGACGCATATCTATGCAGCGCATTGGGTATCGAGATATCAGTGACATTCACACGGCGTCTCGGCGCGGGTTTTTTCGGCGGCGAGGGATTTATACTCCAGAAGCTTTCCGGCGACGGATACGCATTTATCCATGCCGGGGGAACGGTTATCGAACATGAGCTTGCAGCAGGAGAAAGCATAAAGGTCGACACAGGTTGTCTCGTTGCTTTCGTAGAATCCGTATCATACGACATCGAAATGGTAAAAGGCATAAAAACCATGCTGTTCGGCGGAGAGGGGCTTTTTTTAGCAAATCTTACAGGGCCGGGGAGAGTGTATCTTCAAACCCTTCCGTTTTCAAGACTGGCAAACCGTGTGATAAACGCTTCCGGTTTAGGAGGACAAAAAGGCGAGATTAAACGAGGCATGGGAGGAATTTTAGGCCATATTATCGATGGAGATTAAGTATTTTTTATTTTGTCTAACTAATCAGGAACAGGTTATTAAATAAGTTTTTTAAACTGCTTGAATCAAATGGAATTTGCAGAGCGGTATCTTAGAATTTTTTTTAATTATTCTCAAGGATTTATTCTTTTCTACCGATATAATTTACAGCGTTATCGATTAAGAAACAATCCATTTACACGAATTTTTTTATCTGATAAAACTTTTGAACTAATACTGCGGCGACTAAACAGGTTGCATATTTTGTATGATATTATGAAAAAACGCCCCATGAGGAACCGCCGGGCTGACAAAGCATCTCCCGAAATGGAATTTCATACTGTGATGGGACAGGTGTGATTGAAATTCCCGGGAAATGATGCTGTGAGAACGGATTACGATTACTCCGGGGTTGCCCTTTCTTTAGTCCTTTTCTTTGCTCGTTCAAAGAAAAGTACGAAAAGAAAAAACGCCCCGTGAAAAGCCATTTCCCTCGTTCGCTTCGGATTTTTCGGGAAGCGCAGAACTCACGAGCCATCGGCTCGCTCAAACATGCTGCTCTTCTTTTCCGAAAACCCATTGCTCACTCGGGGCTTTTCAAAGGGGTAATTATTACAACGGCAATTAAACAGGATGCATATTTTGTCTGACATTATGAAAAAATCCTTCTCTCTCGGAGCGTTTAGAAGGAGTGATAAATATATAAGAAGGGGTAATAGACATATAACGGTAAAAAATCCCCTTGAGGAATCGCCGGGCGAACAAGGCATTTACCGAAATGGAATTTCATACGGTGATGGGACGGGTGTGTTTGAAATTCCCGGAAAATGGCGCTGTGAGAACGGATCACGATTACTCCGGGGTGCCTTTTCTTTGGTTCGTTTCTTTGGGCATGCAAAGAAATGAACATAAATAAAAGTTATTTTGAAGAATTTTACATTCGGAATTATTTGGATAGATAATGTCATATATTTGTTTCGCCGAAATAATAATAAGGCAATTATATAGTATACATACCATTGAATATGTGTGATCCCCCTGCCTTCAGCATCCCCCCTATTAGAGGGAATCAAAGGAGTAAAACTTTTGAAGCAGACAAATGATGAAACATATTTACTTGCCGGAATAATAATATAAATCCAGGATTTATGATTTTTAAAAAATAATTTATGTATTAAAAACCGACTTATGAGAATAATCAATGCCTGTAAATAACACAATTTCACAAAAGGATTTATCGGCACAGAGCCTGTTTCCGGAAAAACTCCCCTCAAAAGTGGGCTCAACATTAGTACTTCTATACCAGAAAGTATTTTTAAAAGACCAGTTTCCTGAAGCACCTTCCAAAGTTGTCAGTTCAGTAAAAATATTCCCTACTAGAAGTTTCACCGAACGATACACCGCAACCATTACCCCCAGTCTTATAGAAAAAAGTCCATTCCCCAACCCTCCACCCAACAAAATCGGGGAAGAAGATTTGCCCGGCGGGTTAAGGCTTACAAATGTAATAACCGGAAAGAGCAGCCCAATGTACGATTTGAGCAGCGGAATTGTTAGAATCGATAATATTGCGGTATTTTTCGATGCCAAAGCCTGACAGGTTCAACATCCTTCTTATGAATTCAAGTGTTATTAACTTTCCCTGAAATCTTCCGAAACACGGATCATTAAAGTTATAATTTGAAACCTTTGAAATAATAAAAAACAATTTGCATTTTCACCCATTTAATGTTTACCCCATTCACCATATCAACCTGAACAATGCTTTTATATTTTGCTATAACATGTTATTATATAATAGATAACATTAGTTTATGACTGACAAGTTCCGGCTGCCCGGATGGTGGAAGCACGAGAGCAGGTTTTGATGGTAGAATCAAGTGCGGTAGAATTAAGCTTAAATTTCATGGTGCAAAGCTGATATCAAACAGGGGACTTCCGGCGTATCGTAACCTTGATTACGCACTTGGATTGTTTCAGTATCAGAGGTTTTTAAACGATAAACGCACAGGCGTAATATCCGGCATGCAATGCCCACTCTCCGGCGCCAATTGATATACATCATTCTTTACGGGTAATGAAGATGTAAACTACACCGGGCAATTATCCATTGATCCTCTAATGAGAGCCATAACAGGAAAGAAATATCGAAGTAAAAGCTTAATTTTTTATCTCACTCATCACATCATTCAGTACTTTCTTCAACTCTTCGAGCTTGTACGGTTTGGAAATTTTATCCTTGAAACCGTATTCCCCGAAGTTCGATACTACCGGGTCATCGGTATATCCGCTTGACACAATAGCTTTAGCCTCAGGATCAATTTCGATCAGTTTCTTTATTGCTTTTTTACCTCCCATGCCTCCGGGGATTGTCAGGTCCATTATGACAACATCAAATGGATTGCCGGAATCCATGGCTTTTTTGTATAATGTTATCGCTTCTTGTCCATCGCAGGCAACTTCGACATCATTCCCAAAATGTTCAAGCGCCCTTAACACAAAATTTCTCACCATTTCTTCATCATCCATTATGAGTATCTTTCCGGTAATGACTGCGGAATCATCCTTGACTGTCTCTTTCCACTCATACTTTTTTGAAGATGCAGGAAGGTAAATTTGAAATGTTGTTCCGACTCCCAATTCAGATTCAACAGCGATATGACCATCATGCCGTTGGATAATTGAATATGTGGTAGTAAGCCCAAATCCGCTTCCTTTCTGCTTGGTCGTGAAATACGGGTCAAAAATCTTTGTCAATTGTTCGACAGGTATGCCATGGCCTTTGTCTTCAATGGATATTTTTACATAATCCCCTTCCTTCAGCGGAAGATTATCTTCGGAGGTCACAGTCGCATTTTCTGCATTGATATTAATTATTCCGCCCTCGGGCATTGCCTGCTTGGCATTGATTATCAGATTGCCTATTCCCTGGCTTATCTGTCCTTTGTCAACCTCAGCAGCCCATAAGTCGGGCGATATCGATGTATGGTATCCGACATTGGAACCTCTTAGGGAGAATTCAGTTGTTTCTCTTATAAATTCCCAAAGTTCTGTAATTTCTTTAACCGGCTCGCCACCCTTTGCAAAAGTGAGTAACTGCTGAGTTAATTTTGTTGCACGCAAGCTGGCATTTTCTGTTTCTGTCAATAACTTTATCACTTCGTCTTGATTATCTAAGCTAATCTTTGCAAGTGATACGTTGCCCAGAATGACAGCAAGGATATTGTTGAAGTCATGAGCAATGCCGCCGGCTAAAACACCAATGGATTCGAGTTTACTGGCTTTTGTACGTTCTTTTTCGAGTTCTTTGCGCTCGGTGATATCTCGAGCTACCGCATAAACAATACCATCTATAACAGGTGTCGCCCGCCACTCAAGTAGTCTATATGTACCGTCTTTACATCTAAATCGATTTATATAATTCAAAACTGAATTGCCATCTAACTGGCTCTCAATTTCCTTGTTTGTAGGTTCCACATCGTCGGGATGGACGAGTTTAGCCCAGCCTAACTCAAGAATTTCATCGACCGTATAACCCAGAACTTCTTCACAAGATGGACTTACTTTAAGGAATTTTCCTTCAGGAGTGCAAACACATATCATGTCCGGAGTGAGATTAAATATGTTGTTTAGTTCTTTCTGGCGCTCTTTTAAAGATTCCTCTGCTTTCTTGCGTTCGCTGATGTCTCGAGAGATACCCACTATGTATTTTTCTCCAGTTAAGGTATCTTTTAGAAGTGATTTACTGGTTGAATATATATGTGTTTTCCCACGATAATTTTCAACATCATCACTATAAGCTGTCTCGCCCGTTTTAAAAACCTTTTCTTCTATTTTCCGGAATCTGTCTGCATCTTCTTTTGGCAAAAAATCATAATCACTTTTTCCCAGAATTTCATCACGTGTCAACTCGTCAACTTCACAACATTTATCGTTAATTAATATATATTGATGTTTTTCATCTATAACATAAACAAGGTCGTCAATAGCGTTAATTATGGTATCGAGGAATACCTTAGACTTTCTTATTTCTTCCTCTGTTTTCTTGCATTCGGTTTCTGCTGCTTCAAATTCTGTATTTCGCTTCCGCAACTTTTCCAATTCCGCAATAAGCTGCGTTTGGGTTTTATTCATGTCGTCCATTTTGAAGTACTCCTTATGGCAATAAATTTTTAGCCATTCTGTAACATATAAATCTGATTTTTATTATAACAAAATGTTGTGATAATGCAAGGATTATTAACACCAGGAAGACACATGTCGTCTGAAGTACAGGAGAAATTTGATGTGAAAGGTCTTGCGACCGGTACTATGCAGCGTCAAAAGATAATCTTTAAAACTATATCGTTCAAGGAGTATTTGCCAAATTAAGCCTAGTAAACATTTTTAGTATGAAAATAATCAATTACCGGACTCTGCATCAAAAAGGGTGTACCGGCTGCTCAAGGATGCTGACATGAGGTCGAGAATTCAATCTGTGCCACTATGTATTCAATATCCGGGCAAACTTTTCCCCGATGAAACAAATTAATGAATCAAACTCATCGAAAAACCTTTAAATTATATACCTATCGAGACTTTTTGCCTCTCAAGCCAACCCTGGAAAGGTCTATCGGTTTAAATCCCAATTTCAATGCGGGAGATTCCGGCCTCAAAGAATAGTCGTCGTTTTCCGGATCAACAAATAACGGGTCGGCGGCAATAGAGTGAGTATCGTAACCTGAATCCTGCCAGTCCTCAAATGTTTCCACACCCGGAAGACCGTTAATTAACAATTCCTTACCAGCAGTGTGATATATTATATTGTAATCTGATTCCATCGGCAGTGATCTTCCGGAACTATATCCAAAACGGTAAAGGTATGCATCAGGGGCCGAAAAAGAGATGATATTTCTCAGCAATCTGATATTATGGTGGTAAGCATCTCCACTATTCGAGTAATTTATCTGGGAGCGGTGACCATCAATAAAGATATTATTAAAGATTGTATTGTTTCTGTTAAGGTACCAAATCATCTGCCCCGCTTTGGCTCTATATACGACATTATTCTCTACCAGACAGTTTCTCGTCTCACAGCCGAGATAAATACCCCATCCGGGACTTCCAATACCCTCGGGAGCTGCCCAGACATCATAAATAAGATTATTTCTGATAACAATATGGTCGTCACGAACAAAAATACCTGCTCCGTCACTCATCCCGTGCATCACATCGTAGATTTCATTATATTCAATAATCAATCCCTGTTCCTGATTGCTTCTTTCGGCTCCCTGTCCGTAATCGGTGGTATGATGACGCACGTAAATGCCTGAATGGGATGTGTGGTGAATTTGGTTATTCCCAATCATACCTCCGCCATCATCTATGTTAATTCCTACTCCACTGTGAAAAACCGAACCGCAATGATGAATATGATTATAAGAAATTATATTACGGTCCCTACCGTAACTTCTGGTTATAATCCCTCCGCTGCCGGTATCATGTATCGTATTCCCGATTATATGATTGCCGTCGCCTGTCAGGTCCAGTCCATATGTTCCGACATTCCTTATGATGTTGCCTTCAAAAACACAGTCGCTGACCCCTTTAAGGGTTATTGCGGACGGAAACCATATGTCACCGACATCCCTGATGGGCGGAATTCCTTCCTCCGGGAGTATATAATCC
>SDBV01005801.1_pt1 | contig 17318 bp, 14 predicted proteins | sample 2277081 | NCBI WGS metagenome assembly SDBV01 (sample SAMN10402039, study PRJNA504765) | marine sediment metagenome | isolation source: marine sediment core GS10_PC15, 223 cmbsf | place: Arctic Ocean: Southern Knipovich Ridge | collected 2010 | reverse complement strand
GTGCAGTCCGCGACGGGCCGTTTAGCAGCCGCCGGTACGGCGGCTAGCGGTCGGTGCCGCTCTCGGCGTTCTGGCCGACGTGCCGTCGGCCGCTAAACACTGCGCATAAACTTACAAAACGAACATCTAGTCGATAGCCCCGCCCGGGAGGGCGGGGTTCTTGGTGCGTCAACGCGTCTAACCCCTACCCTTTCGGGTGGGGCTATTCTGTTCGGTGCGAAGTTCGTTCCTGGCTGGCCAGTGCGCGAGTGGGGGGTCGACAGTCGCGAGGCCCGGTATTACAATATTTGTGTCCGTATTACGCGTCTCCGTAGGCTGACGGGTCCGAGCATGCACATCTACGAGACAATCTTGGCGGGCACCGACCCCGGAAGAGCGGTACTGGCCGCCGGGGCGGTCGCCGCAGCCGCGGGGACCGCCATCGGCTTGTACAGGCTGGATTACGAACGAATCCCTCGGGTGGCCGTCTTGAGTTCGGCCTTCTTCGTCGTTTCGCTGATTCAGGTGCCGGTGGGACCGGTGAGCGTGCACCTGAGCTTCATTGGGCTGATAGGTCTGATCCTCGGCTGGGCCGCCTTTCCGGCCCTGCTGATTGCCCTCTTGTTGCAGGCTTTGTTCTTCTCCGTCGGCGGCCTGACTGCGCTGGGTATCAACACGCTGATCATGGCGCTGCCCGGCGTCGCCTGCCACTACCTTCTGCGTCGCGTGGTCTGCCACGATTCCGAGGCGATCGTGTCCGCGGCCGGGTTTGCCGCTGGGGCCATTGGGATCGTGCTGGGTGCACTGCTCGGGGCCACTTCGCTGGTGGCCGCCGGAAAGGAATTCGAAGCATTCGGGTACGTATTCGGGATTGCCAATATTCTGCTGTGCGGCGTCGAAGGACTGGTGACCGCCAGTGTGGTCGTGTTGTTGCGGAAGGTCCGCCCGGAATTGCTGGAGGCACCTCTACTGTTAACCTCACAAGCGGAGTCTTGACGTGTCCAGGAACCTGTGGAATGCCTTCGGCGGGCTCGGCCTGTCGGTAGTGCTCTACGCCATCGTGGGACTGATCTCCTGTCCGCTGCCGGCCTTCGCCCACGGCATTCACGTTTCTGCCCACGTGCACGATGGGGCTATCCACGGCAAGGCCCAATACTCGGACGATACGCCGGTCCGCGGGGCGACGGTCACCGCCTTCGATGGTGCGGGCGAAAAGATCGGCGAGACGACCACCAACGAGAAAGGGGAATTCAGCCTGGAGGCCAAGTTCCGTTGCGACCACCGGCTGCTGATTGAGACGGGCGACGGCCATGGCCAGCAGTACATCGTCCGCGCGACCCAATTGCCGCGCGACCTACCGCCTCGCGGCGACGCGCCGGTTTCTGCAGCGTCGGGTGAGGACCCCTTGGAGGGCATCCGGCACGATCTCGTCCGCCTGAGGAAGCAGCTTTGGCTCCGCGACGTCCTGGGCGGACTCGGCTACATCCTGGGAATTGCGGGAATCGCGTTCTATTTTCTGGGAGTGCGGCGGAAGCAGTCAGAGCGCAGGGGCCAGCGGCAGCAATAGGTTCAGCAGCAACTTGGATTGGGTTTGCCGGCGCAGCACAATGCCCCATCAACTCCAACCTGGTCGTCCCGCCCCGGATGCCCGCTTCTACCTCGGCCGCGTCGACCCCCGCTTGCGGATCGTGACGGCCGCGGTCTTTTCGGTGGTGGTGGTCGTGGCCGATCAGTTTACCGTCCTGGAGGCGGCGCTAGGGGTGACGGTCCTGGGGCTGGCCATATCGGGGTTGTCGCCGCGGGTGGTGCTGGGCCGCCTGCTGCTGCTGAACGTGCTCATGCTGGCACTGATCTTTCTGCTGCCACTGACCACCGAAGGAACAACGATCGTTTCACTCGGGCCGCTCAGCTTCTCGGAAGAGGGATTCCGGTTGGGTGCGAGAATCGCTATCAAGGGGAACGCGCTCGTCCTCGGGCTGGCGGTCCTGCTGGGGTCGATGGAGACCACCACGCTGGGTCACGCCTTGAGCCATCTGCACCTGCCGGAGAAGCTGACCCATCTGTTTCTGTTCACGGTGAGATACCTGGATCTGTTTCGGCGGGAATACGCGCGGCTGGCGGCGGCGATGAAGGTCCGCGGGTTCCGGCCGCGGGTCAGCCGGCACGCGTACCGGAGCTACGGTTACCTGGTGGGGATGCTGCTGGTTCGCAGCTTCGATCGCTCGGAACGGGTGGTGGCGGCTATGAAGTGCCGGGGCTTTCGCGGACGGTTCTACCTGCTGGACCATTTTGCGCTTTCGCGGCGCGACGTTCCGTTCTGCGTCGTGTCGCTGATGATTTTGGCGGGGCTGATCGTGCTGGAAGTGCTGGCCCGGGTGGGTTCATAAATGAGTGCGCCATTGTTGCGTTTCCACGAGGTGGGCTTTGCCTACACGGCCGATCGGCCGGTGCTTTCGGGGTGCAACTTTCGGCTGCACAGCGGCCATCGGATGGCGCTGGTGGGGCCCAACGGGAGCGGCAAGAGTACGCTCTTGCACTTGGTGGTGGGGCTGCTGCGGCCCAGCTCGGGCCGGGTGGAAGCCTTCGGCAGGCCGCGCCGGGTCGAGGCGGATTTCCACGAGGTGCGGCGCCGGGCCGGACTGCTCTTCCAGGAGACCGACGATCAACTATTCTGCCCCACGGTGGCCGAGGACGTGGCCTTCGGGCCGTTGAACCTGGAGGTGCCTCGCGAGCGGGTTCGGCAGATCGTGGGCCGGACCCTCCAATCGGTCGGGCTGGGCGGGTATGAGGATCGAATCACGTACAGGCTTTCCAGCGGGGAGAAGCGACTGGTGGCCCTGGCCACCGTGCTGGCGATGGAGCCGGAGGTGCTTCTGCTGGACGAGCCGACCAGCGGGCTGGACGAACAATCCACCGGGCGGCTAATCGATCTGCTGCTCAAACTGCCGCAGGCGATGATGATCGTATCCCACGATCTGGAGTTTCTGGAGCAGACCACCGGGAGCGTGCTGCGGTTCTGCGACGGCAGGCTGGAAGCTGGCAAATAGGGGGACAGCATGAATTCCGCGCCGGCGACCGGCAGCGCCGCGGGAGACTACTGCCCTGCTCGGCGAACGGACCGGCGGTCCGGACGGTTGACAGTCGGTGGAGGGTCGTTTATCTAGGGGTTTTCGATCCCGCCCCTCGGCCGCTGAGAGATTGCCTGGCCCCGGCTGAAAGGAGAGTCTGATGGAGTTCACCGCTGTTGATTATTGTGCCTTCATCGTGTACATCGTGGCGGTCGTCGTTTTTGCGATGCTGATGTCTCGCAAGGAGGAATCGACGGAGGACTACTTTCTGGCCGGGCGGAAGCTGACCTGGTGGCTGATCGGGATCTCGCTGATCGCCTCGAACATTTCCACCGAGCACTTCGTGGGGATGGCCGGTCAAGGCTACGAGGTGGGATTGGCCTTTGCCAGCTACGAATGGACGGCCGCTGTGGCAATGGTGCTGGTGGCCCTGTTCCTGTTGCCAAGGTTCCTCCGCCGCGGGATCTACACTATTCCCGAGTACCTCGAGTCCCGCTACAGCGTGGGCGCCCGCGGCTTGATGGCGTTCCTGATGATGATGGCCTACATCCTGGTGATCATCTCGGCGGTGCTTTATGCGGGTGCCCTTGGGCTTAAGGTGGTCTTCGGGCTGGAAATGATCTACGGAGTGTGGCTGATCGGCCTGATCGCAGGAGTCTACACGGTCTGGGGCGGTCTGAAGGCGGTCGTTTGGGCCGATCTGTTCAACGGGCTGGGCCTGATCCTCGGCGGCGTGGTGGTCACGGCCCTGGGTTTCTTGGCCCTGGGCCAAAAGACGGCGCTGGACAACAAGGCAGCAGAGGAGGGAAACGCGGCCCTTCAGGCAAGTGCGCCGCTGGGCGCCAACGCAACGGACGAGGCCCGAGCGGCCCCCAAGGCGGCGGCGAAGGACAAGAGTGCAACCCCCGATGAGGAGACGGGGCTGGCATGGCATCAAGAATTCCGTCTGGGGATAAAGACGTTCCGCAACCAGGCCGCCGGCAAGCTCTCGACCGTGCAACCGTGGAACCACCCCAAGATCCCCTGGGTGGCCGTGTTCATTGGCGGCCTCTGGATTCCGCAGTTCTTCTATTGGGGATTGAACCAGTTTATTGCCCAGCGGGCGTTGGGAGCCAAGAGTGTCGCGGAAGGCCAGAAAGGGATCATGTTTGCCGCCTGCCTGAAGCTGCTGATTCCCTTCATCATCATCTTTCCCGGCATAATGGCCTTTGAGCTCTATGCCGGCAAGATTTCCGACCCCGATCAGGCCTATCCCTACATGATCGGCCAGATCCTTCCCAGCGGCTTGAAGGGCCTGATGTTCGCGGCGCTGTTCGGTGCCGTGATGAGTTCGCTGGACTCGATGCTCAACTCGGCCTCCACGATCTTCACCATGGACCTCTACAAGCGCCATCTCAAGAAGGACGCCGGCGATCGTTCGCTGATCACACTGGGTCGGCTGGCGACTGCCGTGTTCGTGATCCTCGCATGCCTCTGGGCGCCGGAGTTGGGATGGATCGCCGGCGGCGAGGGGATCTTCGACTACCTTCAGAAGGCCTGGGGGTTCGTCACGCCAGGCGTGGTCACGGTGTTCCTCTTCGGCCTCTTCTCCAGGCGAACTCCCGCTCCGGCGGCGTGCGGAGCGATGCTTCTGGCGATTCCGCTCTACGCGTTCTTCCTGTGGACCATGCCCAAAGTGGCGTTCCTGCATCACATGGCGTTTACTTTCATTGCGCTCTGCGGATATATGATCGTGGTGACCCTGCTGATTCCGCTGAGGGACGTGGAGGAGTCGTTGCCGGAGAGCGACGCCGATATGGCCGACGGCCATTCGGGGTTGGTAAGAGGTCGGCTGATCCCCTTCGGCACGGCCCTGATCGGGGCGGCGCTGTTGGTGTTTCCCATCTATCAGTTCAGTTGGAATTGCCTGTTGGGCACCGTCAGTTGGTGGGTCCACTTCATCACGGCCGGAGTCCCCTCGGCAATCTACGTCTGCGTCACCATCTTCCTGCTGCGTTTGCCGGCACCCGCCGTGAGACGGGTGGCCGGCGGAGCGCCGGCGCCGGCGGGTCTGGGGCGGCTGCTGAAGTTCGCCGTGATCGGCCTGGTGGGCACGGTGGTTCTGGGGCTGCACACCTACATGTTCTGCTGGGAGGTAAAGAAGGACAGGTACAATCCGGAGTTCTGCTACTGGCAAAGATCGGTCGCCGTGACCGTGCCATGGATTCAACTCGAAGAGGAAGACGAAGACGCTGCCGAGGGACAACCTCCCGCGGACGAAACAGGACAGCCGGGACCCGACCAGCCAGAGCCCCAGGCGGAACAGCCCGCGGCCGAAGGGGCTGGCGAGGAGGAGGCCGTGGAGGACAACGGCGTGGAGGAAGAGAAGAGCGGCCAGATCCGCATCTACTACGCTCCCTTGGCGATCAGCCTGGCCGTGGTGCTGGCCTTCCTGGCGGTGCTGGTGCTGGCCTGGTGCAAACCGGTGCCGCCGGAGGTCGAAAAGCCGCCGGCGACACACATCGACCTGACGCCCAGCCCGTTGGTGAAGGTCTGGGGGATCGGCGTGATTGCCGCCACGGCCGTGTTGTACTACCTCTTCTTTTGATCTTGGGACGCCTGATCTTGAGGCGCCGGGCCGCAAGCGGCTAGCAGTCGCCCGGCGGCTTGTTCGCCGCCGTGGATGCAGTCGGGTATGCCCACGCCGTGATAGGCGTTTCCCGCCAGTTCGAGCCGCGGCAACCGGGCAATCCGGGCCTCGATCCGGGCGACCAGCTCGTTGTGGCCCACGTGGTACTGGGGCATGGTGCCCGGCCAATGGGCAATGTTGCAGAAGCCCGGTTCGCCGCGAATGTCTAACAGCTTGGCGACGTGTTCGGTGACCAGTGGCAGCAGTTCCCGGTCGTCCATCTCGGCCAGCTCGGGCCGGCGTGCTCCGCCCACGAATACCCGCAACAGCACCTTGCCTTCCGGGGCGCGATGTGTGTATTTCTGGCTGCTGAAGCTGCAGGCCAGGATGGGGCTGTTTTCAATCGCCGGAACCACGGCACCGGCGCCGAGCAGTGGATGGCCGACCTGCCGGCGGTCGTAGCCGAGTGAGACCACGGCCGTGCCCGAGTGCTCGATCGACGCCAACTGGCCGGCCAGCTCCTGGTCGATAGGCCGCAGCAGGCGGGCGGCCGTGGCCGAGGGCGTGGCCAGGATCACCGCGTCGAACCGCTCGGCGGCGGAACAGCGTCCCTCGCTGCCGACGGCACAGCGTCCCTCGCTGCCGGCGGCACTGCCCAGCGAGAGCTTCCAGGCGTCGCCGCTGTGTTCGATCCGCTCGACGGGCGTGTCGAGCCGGACTGCGTCTTCGGGCAGGCGGGCGGCGATCGCGCGGACCATGCTCGACAGCCCGTGGCGGAGGGTTACGAACATGCTGTAGCGGGCGCCGCTCTCGGTGTTGGCCTGGCTTCGGCTCTTCATCTGGTGGCGCATGGCGCGGATCAGGCTGCCGTGGCGGAGTTCCATCTCGCGGAAGCGTGGCAAGGTGGCCAGGATACTGAGCTTCTCCATGTCGGCCGCGTAGACCGCACTGACCAGCGGCTCGACCAGCCGATCGAAGGTCTCGCGTCCCAGCCGCCGGCGGACGAAGTGGGCCATGCTCTCGTCGGAAGGGTCTTTTCGAGGCGGGATGAAGTACTCCATCGCGGCGCGGAGTTTTCCCCAGGGGCTGAGGATGGGGGTCACCGCCAGCGGCCAAAGGCGGGTGGGGGCCATCATCAGGAATCCGTCGGGGAGGATGTAGAGTCGTCCGTGGCGGACGACGTAGGCCCGCCGGTTGGCCGGGTTGGTCTGGACGAGTTGGTCGGCCAGTCCCAGCCGCTTGCAGAGGTCCACGGCCCAGGGGATGGTGGTGATGAAGTTATCGGCGCTTTGCTCGACCTCGAACCCGCGGTGGTGGACGGTCGAGAGGACTCCGCCGAGCCGGGAGGCGGCTTCGCAGAGGGTGAGCCGGCAGGAGGGATCCAGCTCGATGAGTCGATGTGCGGCGGCCAGTCCGGAGATGCCACCGCCGACCACGGCCACACTTCGAGGGGTGTTTTGCGGGTGGTTCACGCTCGAGACTCGCCGGCCACGATGATTCAGCACAATCGGAACCATCGATTCTATCACCCCGAAGCAGGGCCTTCCAGCAGCCCGCGGCCTGGCGGCCGTTGTCGGTCGACGTGCTTGAGCTAGTCTTCTATTGAGGGCGTGAAAAGGCACCGCCGCACCGTGAGGCAACAGCCCCGCCCGGGAGGGCGGGGTTGGCTGCGTCGATGCTCCAAGAACCCCGCCCTCCCGGGCGGGGCTATCGGCCAATTCAAGAATGGCGGACTCGTTCCCGGGCAATTCCTGACCCGTAGATCCACTGCAACATGTCGTGGTTTGACGAGACACTCGATTCTCTGGCCCAGCAGCCGTGCTGCGGTTATCGTGCCAACGGTGCCGTGGCGGTGGAGCCCACGGCGTTGGCGGCCATGGCCCTGATTGGCGGGGGGCGCCGGCAGGCGGCCGAGCGGGCGCTAAAGTGGCTCGCCGAGGTCCAGACGGATGACGGAAGCCTGGGGATCGATGCCTCTCGCCGGCAGCCGTGCTGGCCTACCGGTTGGGCCGTCCTGGCGTGGCGGTCGGCGACGGGCGGGGCGGACGGGCGGCGGTGGAGCGCCGCGGCCGATAAGGCAGTCGGCTGGGTACTCTCGTCCCGGGGCCGCAAGTTTCCGCTGTCGTCGAAAAGCCGGGAGGACGCCGCGGTTGGCGGGTGGCCGTGGGTGGGGTCCACGTTCACCTGGGTCGAGCCGACGTCGATCAACCTGATGGCACTGAAGCTCAGCGGCATGGGCGAGCACGCCCGCAGCCGCGGGGCGGTCGAGGTGTTGCTGCACCGGATGCTGCCTTCGGGCGGATGGAACTACGGTAACACGATCGTGTTGGGCAATACTCTCCGCCCGCACGTTCAGCCCACGGGGCTGGCCCTGGCTGCGTTGCACGGCGAGCAGAGTGCGGCCAGGCACGTTCAGCGGTCGATAGATTACCTTGACCGGGTGGTGGGGCGGAGGACGACGACCGCGTCGCTGTGTTACGCGCTGATTGGGGCGATGGCCCACGGGCATCGGCCGGAGGCCGCCGATCGGTGGCTGGAGGCAGCCCGCGGGAGGACGCTCCGGCGTGGCGGCTCGCCGTACAAGTTGGCGCTGACGGTATTGGCCGGCTTGGGGAGCGACTGTCCCTGGTTTGCAGACAGCCTGGTGGCCCAGCAGAGGTGAGATCAATGCGAGACGAGCAAGAGAGGTCGGCAAAGGCGACGTGCCCGGGTTCGACGTGTTCGGGTTCGACATGTTCGGGCCCGGGGCGGCTCGATCGCAGGGCGTTGCTGGTAGGCACGGGCGTGGCGGTGGCGGGCCTGATCGGCTATCCCATCGCGCGTCGATTGCTGTCATCTCCGCAACCTGTCTTCCTGGCCCGAAACCAGCGCTACGGCGGTGGGCTGGCGAAGACAATTCGCCACGGGCTGGAGGCAGTGGGGCTTGAGCCGTCGGGGATGCGCGGGCGGCGGGTGCTGCTGAAGCCCAATTTGGTGGAACCGGACCGGGCAGTGCCCCAGATGACGACGCACCCGGCGGTGGTGGTGGCCACGGCGGAGGTCTTCCGCGGCTGGGGGGCCGAAGTGCTGGTGGGCGAGGCGCCCGGACACGTCCGCGACACCGAATTTGCGCTGGAGGAATCGGGAATGGGGGCGGCACTCGATTCGGAGAAGCTGGAGTTCGTGGATTTCAACTACAGCCGGGTCCGGAGCGTACCCAACGCGGGTCGGGTGAGCCGGATAGAGCAGTTTTACTTCCCGGAAGAACTGCTCGAGGCCGACCTGATCGTGTCCATGCCCAAGCTGAAGACGCACCACTGGGCCGGCTTTACGGCCTCGATGAAGAACCTCTACGGGACGCTGCCGGGGCTGATCTACGGTTGGCCCAAGAACGTGCTGCACCACGCGGGAATCCCGCAGACCGTGGTGGACATCAACGCCTCGGTACCCAGCACGATCGCGGTGGTCGACGGGATCCTCTGCATGGAAGGGGACGGTCCGATCATGGGTACTCCCAAGCCGATGGGACTGCTGGCGGTGGGTTTGAACCGCACGGCGGTCGACGCCACGCTGGCCAGGATCCTGGGGTTCGACCCCTGGAAGGTCCCCTACCTGCGTTTGGCCGAGGGGAAGCTGGGACCGCTTCATGAGAGAACTATCCCCCAGCGGGGCGAGCGCTGGGAGGAGCTGATGGATCCGTTCGAGGTTCTTGATCAGCCGCATCTGCGGCCGATGCTCGCCACCGGGTGACCTGCCGGTCGGTGCCCCGAACGTCGCCGGGAGAACGAGGCCGATGTGCCGTCGGCCGCTAAACGACCGAATTCGGGCTGGGTGAGAGGGCGAAGGGGGCGGCCTCAGATCCACAGGTGGAGGCGCCCGTCGAGCATGTCGGGCAGGGCCTTTTCCACGTAGTGACGTGCCTGGCGGGGGTGGTAGCGGGTGCTGAGGTGGGCGGCGATGATCAGTTCGTTGTGGAATCGCTGGCGACGCTCGATGAGGTCGTCGAGGTGCATGTGGCCGAACTTGTGGATGCGGTCCTTGCGATGGCCGGGAGCCACGAAGGTCAGTTCCATGATCAAGACCTCGGCCTCGAACATGGCCTCACAGGCGTCCAGCCCGGGCGGCGAGCTGTCGCCCAGGTAGGCCACCCGTGGTATGCGGACCTCGTCGGTGACCTCGACGCCGGAGAGGCGCAGGTCGCGGATCTTCTCTCCGTGCAGCCCCTGGAACTCTGGCTTGAGCTTCTTGCGGCGCTGCCAGACGACGAAACCCAACGAGGGGACCGAGTGGGTGGTGGCGGAAACGGTAACCACGTGTTCGCGCGAGAGCTCGATTTCATCGCCGGGGGCCATGGGAACCAGTTCGCAGGGGAGCCGTCCGCGGTCCAGGCGGCTGAACAGCCGGAGGATGCGTTTGACGGGTTCCACGGTGGCCTCGGGCAGATAGATGGTGGGCGGCTCCATTCTCATCATCCGCCGCCGTCCCACGTAGACCGGCAGCGCCACCAGGTGGTCCATGTGTGCGTGGGAGACAAACCAGGTGGGTGTGCCCATGAACGACCAGGGCTGCGCGCCCAGGTCGAACCCTACCTTCAGCTCCGGGATCCTCCAATAGGTTTGCACGGCCGCCCGGGAATAGCCTTCGATGGTGAGGTCTTTGTGGGTGACGGTTTGGACCGGGACATTGTTGATCATGGTTGAGGGAGTGAGGGGTGAAGGGTGAGGGGTCGGGAGGTGGTTGGGGGGGAGTGGGAACGTCTTGGTACGGAGATCAAGTGGCACCGGCGTCTCGCCGGCGAGACATAAGAAAAAGCGTTGCCATGAGTTCCATCACACCGGCGGTACACATTTGTCGAACCCGTCACAAGCTGTTTGTAGTGACCGCATTCATGCGGTCCTGTCGCGAAACTGGCCGGTCCGACCCGATGAATCGGGTCACTACAAACGGGTTCGACGAATGTTTACCACCGGCGAGACGCCGGCGCCACTGTACTAACGCCAGGTTGGCCCTCAACTGAACGGCATTGCCCTTAGTCGCCAGCCCCCGAATGATCGTAACTATCGACATTCGACAGGTCCAGAGGTTCGGTGCAAGCGAGGTTCGGCAGGATCCAGACCTCGCTGAAGAGACTGTTTTGCTCCAGGCGGACGTTGTGGTGGTTGACCAGTTCCAGGACGGCCAGGAAGATGGCGACCAGAGTGGAGCGGTGCATGCCGGGCTTGAACAGATTGCTGAAGCAGAGGCGTCCCTGCTGCAGCAGCTCGGCGTGGATTCGGCCCATGTATACGTGGATGGGGGTTTCGTCGTAGACGATGTTTGAGGGCTTGGATGCCTCGGTGTCGCGGATAATCCGGCCGAATGCGCTGACTAAGTCCCAGAGTTCCACTTCGCGGATCGGGTCTTCGGCGGGGTCTCGGGGGCGCTGGGGGAGGTCGCTGGCCAGGCGGGTGTAGTGTTGTTGCCAGTCGCGACTCCGCTGCTGGAGGATGCTGGCCGCGTCGCGGTACTTTTTGTACTCCAAAAGGCGGTGGACCAGTTCCTGCCGGGGATCTTCCGGCTGGTCCTCGATTTCGTCTCCGCGGGGGAGCACCTGTTGCGACTTGATCTCGATCAACGTGCTGGCCACGTCCAGAAAATCGCCCACCGCGCCCACGTCCAATTGCTCCAAGACGGCCAGATACTTGAGGAACTGGCCGGTGATCGTGGCAATCGGGATATCCACGATCTCGACCTCGTGCTTGCGCACCAGGTAGAGCAGCAGATCCAGCGGGCCACGGAAGACGTTCAGATCGACGCGAAAGTCCATAGGCGGTATCGGTTGGTGGTGCAGAGGGGGTTTTCGGTCAGTTGAACAAGGGGGCAGGCGATACGTAGGGTGGGCACCGCCCACCAAGAACCGTTTGACGTCTTTCGCTTCTGATCTGGTGGGCAGTGCCCACCCTACTCAACGTGCTGCCAGCGGGGGAAACCGGCTTCCTCGTCAGTCTAGCGGCTATGGACCGGCGCGGCGAGTGGCCGGCGGTCCACCGCATAACGGTTTCATCCGGCAAAGAATGCCCATCCCCTACAATCAGTTTCGTCCAGTCCGCCGCTCGACTTGAGTATGCAGCCATGGAGGGGTGATGTGAGACGAGTTTTTCTGGGGCTCCGCATGCCGGTCCTCTTGCCCTAACCTTCTGTGTGGGATAGACTTGCTACACGCGAAGCGCGAAACTGCACCACGCGAGGGGATAGAAGCAGTGGCACACGAGCAGATCTGGGCTCCATGGCGGTTGGAGTACATCCTCAGCGAGAAAGAACGGTTGGATGCGGAAGAATCGGCCGAGGTGCTGCCGGGCGCCGAGAGGGATTGTTTCATCTGCCAGGGCGTGGCCAGCAGCCAGGACCGCCAGCGGCTGGTGATCTGTCGAGGTGAGCTGGCGATCACGATTCTGAATCGCTATCCGTACAACAACGGGCATCTGCTCGTGGCCCCGCGGAGTCACCTGGCACGGCTGGACCAGCTCAGCGATGACGTGCAGTTGGAGCTGAGCCACACGGTCAGTCGCATGGTGAACCTGCTGGAGTGTGTGTTGCAGCCGGAGGGTTTCAACATTGGGTTGAACCTGGGACGCCCCGCCGGGGCCGGGTTGCCGGGCCACCTGCACTGGCACGTGGTCCCCCGCTGGGCGGGCGATACGAACTTCATGGCCACCACGGCCGGAGTGCGCGTTATTCCGCAGTCGCTCAATGCGCTTTGGCAGTTGCTGACCGGGGAGTTGGCGAAGCAGTGAGGGGCGGGCGGCTGAGGGAGGCGTGTGGGTGGCTTCCCATCGATGGCGGGTGGCAGTATGCTGAGGGGTGGTTCGATCATTTTGCGCTAAGTAGTCACTGCCTCGGAATTCCCAAACCGTGGGTGCCATGGCCACGCTTGCGTGGCCATGCGTGGCGTGGCCGGGTCTGCGAGGATTCCAGCACGCCCACGCGAGCGTGGGCATGGCACCCGACTTTCCGCAACAGAAACTGAGTACCCCGGTCTTATCCTTTTTCAGCGATGAGCGACGAACAAGGTTCCGACGAGCCGCTGTCTGGAGACGGGCCGTTTTCGATTGAAGTGGCCGAACGGGTGCGGCGCCTGCCGCCTTACCTGTTTGCGGAGATCAATCGGCTGATGTACGAGAAACGTCGTTCCGGGGACGACGTAATCGATCTGGGGATGGGCAACCCGAGCGACCCGCCTCAGGACATTGTGGTGGAGAAGCTGGTCGAGGCGGCCCGGGGCCCTAAAAACCACGGCTACGTGGCATCGCAAGGCATCTTGAGCCTTCGGCGCGAGGTGGCGGCGAAGTACTTCAAGCGGTACGGTGTACGGCTGGACCCGGTGGGAGAGCTGGTCGTTTGTCTTGGCTCGAAGGAGGGGTTCAGTCACATCTGCCTGGCCCTGTTGGGACCGGGCGATACGGCGATTGTACCGGCCCCTTACTATCCGGCGCATTTGTACGGCGTGGCCCTTGCCGCGGCCAACGCCATTCTGCTGGAGGTGGGCGACAGCCAGCGGCTTCTGGCCAACATCGACTACACCTGCCGCTACATGGTTCCCAGGCCGAAGGTGCTGATCGTCAACTTTCCTCACAACCCTTCCACGGCGACGGTCGATCCGGAGTTCTACGTGGAGGTGGTCAAGCTGGCAAAACGTTACGGCTTCATGGTGATCAGCGACCTGGCTTACGCCGACGTGGCGTTCGACGGGTACGCGGCGCCCAGCTTCCTTTCGGCGCCCGGGGCGATCGAGGTGGGGGTGGAGTTTACCACCATGAGCAAGGGTTACAACATGGCGGGCTGGCGAGTGGGTTTCTGTGCCGGGAACGCCGAGATGGTGCGCGCGTTGTCGACGATCAAGGGCTATTACGACTATGGGATGTTCCGGCCGATCCAGATCGCGGCGATCGTGGCCCTGAATCGCACCGATGCGGCCGTGGAGGCCCAGGCGGCCGTCTACCAGCGTCGGCGCGACGTGCTGTGCAGCGGGCTGGAGCGTCTGGGCTGGCCGATCACCCGGCCCAAGGCCACCATGTTTGTGTGGGCGAAGATTCCCGAGCCGTGGGCCGGGCAGATGAGCTCGTTCGACTTTGGCATGAAACTGTTGAAGGAGGGCGACGTGGTGGTGAGCCCGGGCGCGGGTTTCGGCCCGGCCGGCGAGGGGTACGTGAGGATGGCGTTGGTGGAAAACGAGAACCGGCTGCGTCAGGCCGTACGGCAGATCGGCCGATGTCTGGGGAAATAGGGCAGGGGGCAGTCAAACTTTGGCCCGGCCGAAAATCTGGGCGGATGGACGGTTCGGCGCGTGGCGAACCGCAGCGGTGAGCCAAGACAACCACGCCTGGGGAGCCTACTGGGGAGATCGCTTGGTCGACATAATCCGAGGTGGGATTGCCAATCTGCAAGCGGTGGTTGGCGGCGCATGAAAAAGAGGGCTCTTGCTCGCCGGTACAAGAGCCCTCACTTGAGGCTGTCCGAACGGGGCAGACGACTCATTTGCCATGTTCGGAGACCCACAGCCATTATAAGAGCTATCGGGCCGATGCACGGACCGACTTTAGATGAGTGTAGTGCCGACCGCGCGGAGGCATGGGCAGGTCTGCACCGGAAATTCCTGACATGCCGTAAACCTAACCCAACGTGAACCATCGACATGTCACAAACCGCAAAGCTTGCCCTCGAAGATGGAACCGTCTTCACCGGAATTTCCTTCGGTGCACAAGGTGAAGTCGACGGTGAGGTCTGTTTCAACACCTCGATGACCGGCTACCAGGAGATCCTCACCGATCCCAGCTACCGCGGCCAGATCGTCACCATGACCTACACCGAAATAGGCAACTACGGTGTGAACCACCAGGACGTGGAGAGCGACAAGCCGCACCTGGCCGGGTTCGTGGTCCGCCAGCGGAGCCGCCGGGCAAGCAACTTCCGCGCCGAGGGGGAACTCGACGAGTATCTCCGCCAGGCCGGCATCGTGGCCATCGAAGGCATCGACACCCGGGCACTGGTCCGCCGGATACGCATCCACGGGGCAATGAAAGGTCTCCTCTCCAGCACCGATCTGGACGACGCCAGCCTGGTGGCCAAGGCCAAGGCCAGCCCGGGTTTGGTCGGCCGCGATCTGGTCCGCGAGGTGCTCCCGGCCAAGCCCATCCAGTGGAACGAACCGCTAAATCGCTGGGCAAAGCTGCACCCGGGAGAGTCCAAGGCAGAGTCCAAGACGCTGCCCAGCGACGCCCCGCACGTGGTCGCGCTGGATTACGGTATGAAATGGAACATCGCCCGACACCTGTTCGACATGGGCTGCCGGGTGACCATCTTGCCGGGCACGGCCACGGCCGACGACGTGCTGGAGCATGATCCCCACGGCGTGTTCCTCTCCAACGGTCCGGGCGACCCCCAACCGCTCGACTACGCCTGCCGCACCATCCGCGGCCTGTTGGGCAAGCGACCGATCTTCGGGATCTGCTTGGGGCACCAACTCCTCGCGATGGCCTGCGGGGCCAAGACCTACAAGCTCAAGTTCGGCCACCGCGGGGCCAATCAGCCGGTGCTCAATAAGTCAACCGGCCGGATAGAGATCACCAGCCAGAACCACGGCTTCGCGGTCCAGCCGGAGACCTTGCCGGAAGAGCTCGAGGTCACGCACCTAAACCTCAACGACCAGACGATCGAGGGCGTCCGCCACCGCAAGCTGCCGGCCTTCAGCGTGCAGTATCACCCCGAGGCCTCCGCCGGGCCGCACGACAGCAACTATCTGTTCGGCCAGTTTCGCGAGATGCTCGGCTGAGCCGAATCCGGCTTGACGAGAAGCATTGCTTCCGTAGGTCTTTTCGCCTACGCGTGGCGGTCACGGAAGCGGGCAGCATAGAGCCTCTGGCGAACCACCACATCAATCCAGAGGGTCATCTTTTCAGATGGCCCTCTGCGGTTACTCCTTTGGACATCGAGAAGTCCGGCTTTCCCAAGCTCGAATGTATACCATAACGTCGCGGTTCTGGTATCGCGTGGCGAAAAGTGCAGCCTTCCCCAGCCCGACGATACAAGGCCGCACGGGCCGAAGCATGGCCCCAACCCAACGGCCGAACGGGAGGGCGATTATCGCGCGCCGACAGTTGGAAGCTGGAGTCCCGAAATACGGTCGGGCCTGTTGAAAAAGTCGGCGGAACCACAACGCGTTGTGCTGCTAGCATCGAGCAGACCACCGTATCCTGTGCTTGGGAAGACTTCTTCAACAGGCCCGGTCCTTTTCTGACACGGCCGACAATACGTATGACTTCCTCGGAATCAAGACTAATAGTGCCCAGCAGCTCGTAGAGTCCGGCGGGCGGAAAGGAAGCCTCAGCCCAGCAGGCGTTTGCGCCAGGCGAACAGCAGCAACCCCAGGCCGCCACTGATCAACATCATCACGGTGCCCGGCTCGGGAACCACAGTCAGTGCCAGATAAGCATCCGCCAGCCGCCGACCATGTTCAATCTGACCAGTTGTGTCAATGTGGACCCGGTCGTCGCGAAGCGAGATGTCATCCGTACGGACCATCGCCACGAACTCGTCGGCTGTTGCAACGCTTTCTTGAGCCGACCGTATTGTATTGAGGTTGGCAACTGAGAGGCCATCTCGAACGCTAACTTCATCGTGAGTCTGCGCGAGAACAAACGGCATGTTTGGGTTGGCGAAGTCCGCTCGCACGGCACTTATCAATCGTTCTAGATTCTCCGCGTAATTCAGTTTCGCCTCGGGACCACTACGATCTTCGGCATCACGCACCCCCTGCGCCCAAAACATGCCGGCCACTTCAAATTCGAGTCCGCCGTCCAGCAGTGACGTCGCCTTGTCGACCTTATCCATCAGTTGCCGATACATGTCGTCGACGCCGGGAGTATCCTGGTAGTCGGGATTCCAGTGCGTCTGCAGACTCCTCCCAGGACCGGCGTGTTTGACCAACGCGATCCGGTCATTAGGATACGCGTCTGCCAGCACTCTACCGATCGACACCTCGGGGCCGAACTCATCAACGGTTGATCCAGGACGGTCGTGATTTCCCGCGGATCCAAAGTTTCCGTCTGAGCCACCGAAGCCTGGTCGTAAGGATGCCCATCCGACATTGTCGCCAAGGTCATCCTGCCATATCCAGACATCGTCTTGGGGTGAGTTCCAAGGCGGTGTCAGGCCGCTGGCTCGGCCTTGCCCAGCCATATTCGATTGACCTGCCAGCAGAAACACTCGGACGGTCTCCGCTTGAGCGGGCGTGCGATGAATCACTAAGAACAGAAAGATCAAGAGCGTCAAAGTGCGAGGCATGCTCGTTCTCTACTGATAGGAGTGTTGAATTGATAGGAACTAAGGTTAGGACGATGAGGGACCAGACGATTAGGGATGGGGGCTATTTGCCAGGCCTTCTCGGCCGCCAATACAACAGACTCATCATGGCGAGCCCCGCCAACATCGCAAGGCCACCGGGCTCAGGGACGGTGATGCCGACGTAACTGGTCGCGAGTCGTTCTCCAAGATCGAGGAGCCCCGCTGAGTCATAATGATACGAATCTCCCGGGTACTGTGCATTGAACGGCCGTAGAGAAACATCGTCGGTGTCGACGAAACCTACCAACGGGTCGGCGGCCGCAATGTTACGCTCGGACTGGCGAACGACGTCGATGAACGGGACG
>SDBV01005800.1_pt1 | contig 17321 bp, 27 predicted proteins | sample 2277081 | NCBI WGS metagenome assembly SDBV01 (sample SAMN10402039, study PRJNA504765) | marine sediment metagenome | isolation source: marine sediment core GS10_PC15, 223 cmbsf | place: Arctic Ocean: Southern Knipovich Ridge | collected 2010 | reverse complement strand
CCTACCAATTTAATCAAAATATGCCCAAAAACACCGGTTTTTACTAAAAACACCACACTTCTACTACTTCTATGGCGAAAATAGGCCAAAAACGCAACATATATAAGCAAGTATTGCGTTTTTTATGTAAATATGGACGAAAAAGAGGCTAAACCAAAGGATTCTAAAAAAACCAAAAAAAGATACAATATTTATTATCTTTCAATGGATGAAATAAACAAGATAATAGCAGCAGCAAAATCTCTAAGAGATCAAGTTGTTTTAAAAATCTTAGCAAGAACAGGTATGAGAAGATTTGAATTATGTAATCTCAGAATACAAGATGCAGACTTTGAGAAAAAAAGAATTTTTATACCTAAAGCAAAAGGGGATAAAGCAAGATCTGTCCCAGCAGATCCAGATACACTACAATCTATCAAATTTTACATAGGTTCAAGACAATATGGCAAATTAATACAAAGTAACAAAAAAAATTCTGACGGGATAGATGAAAGCAGAATAAACGCAATTGTAAGAAATACTGCAAAAAAAGCAGGTGTAACTCACCCAGACCCAATAAAGGAGAGTGTAAATCCCCATATATTTAGACACAGTTTTATAAGGCATTTATTAAAAATTGGTGTTCCACCAAATTTTGTCCAACAAATAGCAGGGCATTCCGATATAAGGACAACATTGCAAATGTATGGTATACCTAGTTTTACAGATGTACAAGAAAAATACGACGAAATAGCACATACTTTTTATGAAGATAATAATAAGATTAAAACATTTAATCAAAAACAATAGGTTACTATCTAACATTAACAATAGTTAAGGAATAAAACCTTTAATCAATTATCAAAATATTTAGTTGAAATAAATCTTAAATATTTTAATCAAAAACAAAAGATTTTAATTCCTAAAATAATTAATAAAAACTTTTAAATTACCCAAAGTATTAAATACTTCTTTCACGTCGATAAAATAGTTACTTGGAGGTGAATTTATATGGGAAAAATTATAGCAAAAAATATTGTTAAAAGAAAACCTGGCTGTTTATATTATGTTGATGGTAAGGGAAATGTTTGTGAAGCTAAAATGGCTAGAGGTGGTAAAAGAAAAAAGAAAGCCAAAAAGCCAGCAAAAAAAAGAAAGAAAAAATAAAAAAACTTCTTTCTTTTAATATTTCTAATAGTCTAACAAGACAAATTAATATATCTTTATTTTTTTATTTAAAAAAATTAATAAACAAGTTCATTCTACTCACTAATATGTTTCGTAAAATATTTGTTTTATTATTTTTTTTATTTCTATTAACTACAACAATAAAAGCAGAAAGAATAGATATTGGTAAAACAAATATAATTGCAGGGAAGGAAGTAACTTTAATTAATATAGGAAGTTATGGTTCAGCTATTTTAAACATAGAAAACCAATCAAAATCATTGATAGTTAGAAGATATGGAAAGCCTATGTTTATAGGTAGTTTTCAGATAAACATCTTGGATTGGACACTTGAACCAGATGGTGATGGATACATAGAATATGAATTACTTAAAAGAGAACTTAGATGCAATACAGATTTAGATTGTCATGATGATAATATATGCACTATTGATTCATGTGATCTTAGAACAAAAAAATGTCTAAATACAGGTAGTAGTTGCGAATTAAATGGAGATTGTATTTTAGAAAGTACAAGAATAGATGTTTCTAACACATACTGCAAAAAAAATTCTTTGTCTAATCAAAAAAGTTTAAACGAAGAATGCAACAATGATTATGAATGTATTAGCAATAGTTGTTCTAACAACAGATGTAGAGGGTTTTTAGTTGGAGATCCAATAGAAAAAAGATTTTCAAAAATAACAGGATATTTTGTAAAAGAAGGTGGAGATAGAAAGATAAAATTCCCAATTTTACTTTTTATTATAACTATGTTAATAACAGGAGTTATATCTATAATTAGACCAAAAAAAATAAGAAAAATTATTTTCCCACTAAGTTCTTTTTCAGATAATTCTTTCAAAATTATAGGAATAGTTTTAATAATAATTGGAATTTTAATAGCTGTGTTTTATCTAACCTAAATAACTTAATTCCTTTGCTTCTTTTAAAGTCCTGGCTTCTTTACCACCTTTCATAAGACCTTTTAATTTAGCTTCAAATTTCTCAGCAGTTTTAATCAAAGGCCTATAATCTACTTTTAATCCAAGATATTTATCCAATGTCTCAATAATTTTAGCTGCAGCTTTACTATCTGGCAACTTAGAATGAGTTTCTGCAAATATACAAGAAACAGGAAGATTTTCAGATTTTAATAATAAAGCACCTGTAACCCCGATAATAATTCCTTCCTTTAAGGGTTTTAAACCAATCTTTTCTAAAGATTTACTTTGCTTATCATTTTTACAATAATAAAATGCTTTATTACTTTTAGGATCCGTAGAACCAACACCTTCTAAACTTATTACCTCTTTTGCTTTTAATTGTCTTGCTAATTCTATAATCATTTCAGAAATTTCCCACTCCAACCCATTCACATTACTTAAGGCATGCAAGATAACAAGATTATCTTTTTTATCATAATAAATTTCTAAAGGTTGTAAAATTTTATTGTTGTGAATTGCAACTAAAGGCATTAACTTTTTAGACCAAATTGTTCCAATTGGCTTTGCATTTAAATGTTCTATTAAGAATTCAGTTGCAATTGTACTAACCATTCCAAAACCAGGAAAACCCTCGATGATTATAGGACTTTTTGGTTTTTGTTTTAATTTTATTTCCATCAAATCAACTCACTTATCCATTATTCTTAGTTCTTTATATAATTTTTGTTTTATGAAATATTAAATATAAATTTAAATTTTATTAATAAATTAAAGGTTATAAACAGAAAAGTATTTAAGCAAGTTTTATTTTTATCACTTCAGTATTATTTTGAAAAAATAAAAGAAGAGGTGATTTTATTGCCAAGAAAAAAAGTAGTTAAAAAGAAAGCACCAAAAAAGAAAGTAAGTAAAAAGAAAAAGAAGAGAAAATAAGTACTTTATCTCTTTTTTGAAAAAAATTTATAAATTCTTCTTCTAATTTTATTTTTTATGCAAATAACTGTTAAAAAATTATTGGAAAAACAAGGTTATAGAATTGTTGGCAATCATTCTTCTATTAAAATTTGTTTATGGTGTAAAAAATCTATAAGAAGTGAAGATACCTGTTATAAGCATAAATTCTATGGGATAAAAAGTTGGCGATGTATCCAAATGAGTCCAGCAATATTAAATTATTTACATAGTTGTCAATTTTGTTGGCGTTGTTTAGATTATACACTTGCTAAAGATGTAGAAAAACCAGACAACCCCAATACAATTATTGACGGCTGTATTAGTGCTCAAAGGGAAATTTTACAGGGTTTTTTGGGTAATAGAAAAATAAATAAAAAAAGATTTTATGAAGCCATGAATCCAAAGCATTTTGCTCTAAGCTTAGCCGGTGATGCTTGCATGTACCCAAAACTACCACAACTTATTGACGAAATTCATAGAAGAGAAATGACAACTTTCTTAGTTACAAATGGTACAAAACCCCAGATGTTAAAAAAATTATTAAAACATAAACCAACGCAATTATACATAACTTTACCAGCACCTAATAAAAGAATATACAAAAAAGTTTGTAAACCTACAATTAAAGATGGATGGGAAAGACTAATGGAATCATTAAATCTAATGCAAAATTTCAATAGACCCACTATAAGACTAACCTTAGCAAAAAAATTGAATATGTGCAATGTAAAAGATTATGCAAGAGTAATTAAAGATCTAGATTTTAAGTTTTTAGAATGCAAGGCTGCAATGCCAGTCGGATATGCAAGACATAGATTGCTTTATGAACAAATGCCTACGCATAAGGAATTAAGAAGTTTCGCTACAAAATTATCAGAGCTATTAAAATTGAAAATCATAGATGAAAAAGAAGAAAGCAGAGTTTTCCTTTTATCAAAAGAAGATAGTATCGACAGAAAATTATTTAAATAAATAAAAGAAAATCTTTAATATGCCTAAAAATAAAAAAATCAAAACATTTTCTCATATAATTCACCATTTTTCAATATTTGCTATAGGCACTATTATAATAATGACTTTAGGTTTTTTTACATTGACTTGGTTTTCAAATAACACAACAACCCACTCTATTGTTGGTCTCGAATGTATTTTTAATAATTGCCAAAAAATTAATGCTGGGATAATGAGTTTAATAATAGTATTCTTAGTTGTTTTTCAATTTTTCTTTTATCATAAATATAGACAACATAAGCATGAGCACTTAAACTAATTTCATACTTCTAATATTACACCTTTTCCAGGGTTAATAATCTTAGTTCTTTTTATTTTATCTACATTACCTGTATTTTCATGAAGATGGCCACATATATTTAAGACAGGATTTACTTCCTCTATAAATTTTCTAATAGATTTAGAACCAAGATGACCCATATGGTCCAAACGATCTAAGGTTGTATTATATGGAGGTGCATGGGTAACAAATATAATTTTTGATCCTCTCTTAACTGTTTTAACTTTCTTAATTATTTTTTCTAATTTCTTATCTTCCTGAGCAAAACCGCCCCCACCATATCCAAAGAAAATATACTTATTGATTTTGTAACTAGATCCATGCAAAAAAATAATAGATTTAAAGGATTTACTAATTTTTTTTAATTCTTCTTCTGATTCGTGGTTTCCATGGACAACCAAAGTTAGTATTCCTATTTTATTAATTTTTGAAAGAATTGAATTCAAATTACGTCCCCAATCTGAGAGATCTCCAGCACAAATGATAATATGTGGTTTCTCTCTTTTTGCTCTTTCAAGTATATCATTTAAAAGAATTTTATTTCCATGCAAATCAACAAATGCCAATATTTTCATGATTATACAGTAAAAAAAGGGTTTTTATATCTTATTATTACTAAAATTCTAGAAGAATACTTTATTGATTAAAAAAAGAAAAAAATTATTTTTTTGAAGAAGCCCTTAACATTTCATTTTTACTAAGAAGAGAAAATCCTGCTTGCTTTCCGATAACTTCTACTTTAATAATCTTTTTTGGTTTACTTAGGTTCACTTTCATTTTATCTATGGATTTTGTTAATTCCAGAATTAATTCTGTTGTGTGGTGTTTGTCATATAACCTTTTCTCTAAGTCCATTTTCCAACTTTCATTATCTTTAATATCATTTGCAAATTTTTTAACAGTTCTTTTCATACTACCTAATTCAGATTTACACCATTTATCAATTGGAATCCAACGGCATGTACTTCCAAAACTTTTAGGTTTTTTCTTGTATAAAGTTACCAAGCTTTTAACAACTTCTTTAGGGTTGTTAGTCCTTAATTTTAAAATACCACCAACCTCCGATTTTAGAAAACGTCCCTTTATTCCTAACCCTTCTAATAATGTTGTGACCTCTTCTTTAGCTCTCTTAAGATGTGAAGGGTCATAAGTAATAAGCAAATTTGCTTTAACCATTTGTGGCCTCCTTTTTTAAAATAGTTTTAAAATATTTATAAATTTTCATTATCTAGAACTATAATCTTTATTTTCTTTGATTTAGAAAGTTTATTGCGTAAATTTATCAATTCAAAAGTTTTTATGCCATTATTAGCAGCCCATATTTTTGCTTGTTCCTCATTCCTAAAAGTTTTAGGCTTATTTTTTTTATTGTATAATCTTAAACGAGTACCGGTGTGAGTACTTATGCCTAATTTTCTTTTTATTCTGGTGTGGACTTTAACCATAATTATACTATTACTGCTTTGTATAAATATATTTAGTAAGGTTTATAAAGAATCCATTTTACCCCCTTTCCATGACAGAATTAATAGCTTGTTTATCTACAGGAAAAGGTACTTGGGGACACGTTAATAGATTAATTCAAGACCAAGAATGGGATAAAATTTTATTAATTACAAATGAATTTGGTAAGGAAAATTTTACAACAGAAAAAGAGGTAAAATTTATTATCATACAACAAAGTCAAGGGCTTATAGAATTAAGAGATCAGATAGAAAAAAATTTAAAAGAGCATATAAAAGGAACAGAAGTAGCTGTTAATTTTGTTTCTGGAACTGGAAAAGAACACCTTGCTTTGATTTCAGCTTTATTAAGATTAGGTGTAGGGATAAGACTAACTGCTCTAACAAAAGATGGCATAAAAGAATTATAAAAAAGTTTATATCTTTTTACTATCAACATTAAAATATGTCTTTATTTGACAATATCTTACAAGATTCGGAATCGTTGTTTTCTGATGAAATTTCTCTAGATTATGAATACTTACCAAAACTAATGCCTTATCGTGAAAACCAACAATACAATATCATATCTTGTATTAAGCCGTTGTTTGAAAAAAGAAATGGAAGAAATTTGTTAATACTTGGCCAACCAGGGATTGGAAAAACAGCAGCAGTAAGGTTTGTTTTACGTGATTTAGAACAAGAAACAGATGAAATTGCTCCAATATATATAAATTGTTGGAAAAAGAATACAAGCCATAAAATAGTTCTAGAAATTTGTGATCAAATAGGTTACAAATTTATACAGAATAAAACAACCGAAGAGCTTTTTAAGAAGATTATGGAAATTTTAAATAAAAAAGCAGTAGTCTTTGCGTTAGACGAAATAGATAAAATCGAAGATAATTCAATACTCTATCTGATTCTAGAAGACATTTATAGAAAAACAATTTTATTAATTACAAATGAAAGAAAATGGCTTTCTAATTTAGATCCCAGAATAAATTCAAGATTAATGGTAGAATTACTAGAGTTTAAACCATATAGTTTAGAAGAAACTAAAGGGATATTAAAACAAAGATGCGACTACGCTTTTGTTAAAGATGTATGGGAATCTGATGCCCTTGATTTAATAACTAAAAAAACATTTGAACTAGAAGATTTAAGGGTGGGCATGTTTTTATTAAAAGAGTCTGGAAGTATTGCAGAGTCTAAGGTTTCTAGAAAAATATTGAAAGATCATTCTGAAATAGCCATTTCTAAACTCAGCAATTATAAGAGTAAAAGCTCTAAAAGTCTTGAAAAAGAAGAAAATTTAATTTTAAGCTTAATTAAAGAAAATTCAGGAAAATCAAGCACAGACATCTATAATACATATAAAGAAAAAACAGGAAAATCTTATAGAACCTTCTCAAGAAAGATAAAATATCTTGAAAAAAATAAATTAATTTCAATTAAAAATATAACTTCTGATTTAGGTGGACAAACGTCTATTCTGAATTATGGAACAATAAAGAAACTAACAGACTTTAAGACATAACCCTTGTAAAATATATTTTCTAAGTAGTAGACAACTGACAAGTACGCGTAGCACTTATAAATAAAAAAGGTTTACTTTAATTATAAATTTTGAGAGGTGGTTGATATGAAGATTAAAACTTTATTTAGTGCAAACTATATCGGTTGGAATGAATATGTGGCAAGAATGAGAATAAGAAGCTGGTTAAATATAATGGACGGAGCAGCGCAAGAATCAATAAATAACTGGTGGAAGAATTATAAAAAAGATATAGCGAATTAATTTTTTTCTTTTTTTTAATCAAAGAGCAAAATATTTAAACAAAAAACCTTTTCTATAAATAAAACTTAAATAATTTAATATGGTCAAGAAAACAATTTCAAAAGATTTACCTTTATCTGGGATAACTCTAAGAAGATATGAAAAGCCTTTTGATATGAGCAGAAGGGCTTTAATGAGGAAATTATGTTTAAGTGTTGGCTTATTGCAACCAGGTGATTCTAGAGATGTAATAGTAGACATATTAGATGTTTTATTAAAAGCAAAAGAGAAAAAAAAGCTTTTAAGTTCAGAAGAGGTTAAAAATAAAGTTATCCAACTAAGAAAGAAAACCAAATTACCTTTGTCAGGGATTGCTTCCTCTAATGTAAGAAGACAATTAAAAAGACTTAAAGACCTATTTTTAGTAGAAACTATCCGGAACAGTTATAGAATAACCGAATTTGAAGATTTAAGTGTAATATTTGAAGAAAAAATAGAGAAATTTTATTTGAATTCTATTCTTGAAAGAATCCGAGATTATTTTAAAGTATTAAAATGATTTATCAGCCCAGGGAAGATTCTTTTCTTTTACAGAAATATGTTAAAAAGTATGCTAAAGGTAATGTCTTAGATATGGGTTCTGGTTCGGGAATACAAGCATTAACTGCTTTAAAAAAAACTAAGGAAGTACTTGCTGTTGATATTGATAAAGAAGCTGTTAAACTTTTAAAAGCCAAAGGATTAAACTCAAGAGTTTCTGATTTATTCTCAAATATAAAAGAAAAATTTGATTTAATTATATTTAACCCACCATACCTTCCAGACAATAAATTTAAGGACATAGCTTTAGATGGTGGGAAAAAAGGTTATGAAGTATTAGAAAGATTTTTTTCTCAAGTTAAAAATCATTTAAAAAAAGATGGTAAAATACTAATTATTTTTAGCTCTTTAACCAAACCAAAAAAAGTTAAAGAGATTATTAAGAAAAATAACTTTAATTTTAAACTTTTAGAAGAGAAAAAATTAGCTTTTGAAAAATTATATGTGGTTTTAGTAGGTTAGTGTTTCTTCTTCTGAGATGGTTCTAAAAATCCACATATCATAAAAAGGATAAATAGGAAATAAGTTACAGGAATAAATGGGTCTCTTATCTCACCATTTATTATACACCAAACATCTCCAGAATCTAATTCTTCAGATATTGTGGCAACTTCCAAGCAACTACGGAACTGACTATCTTCATAAATAAAAAACAATCCAATAAGCATAAAACCGAAAGCTAAAACAAACCATTGAATTTTATTCATAATTTATCTAAGACTTTTATGCTTAAAAAATTATCCATTCACTTTATAAGACCAATTAACTTAACAATACATTTTAGTAGAAAAGTTTTTATAGTAGTATAAAAATTTATTTTTGAGGTGAAATTATATGGCTTTTGGTGATTGGATTTTAGCAAGAAGTGAAGCTTTTAAACTTTTGATGATCAAATTTAGAGATCATAAACATGATACAATGGATGCTTTTTCTAAGGTTAAACGAAAACATAAAGAGTATGATTCAAAAATAAATGAGCAGGAAAGTAAAATTAGAGAGTTGGCTAATATAATGAGACTATTTCAGGAAAGTATGACTGAGAAGCCAAAAGTAATAAGAGGCAAAGGAAGAAAAAAGAGTTAAATTTATAAACCCTTTTTTTAATTAAATTTATACCCGTTATCACTACATCTGTAGGAGGGAATATGAACAAAGACGAAATAACAAATACAATAAAATTAGTAAGAGATAGTTCTAAGAAAAGAAATTTTAGTCAGACTTTTGATCTTATTATTAATTTAAAAAGTTTTGACATTAAAAAAAATACTCTTGATCAATATTTAGTTTTTCCATTTAATACAGGTAGAAAAACAAAAGTATGTGCTCTTGTTGGTAAGGAACTTTTAACTCAATCCAAAGAAGTTTTTGATAAAGTAATTTTTGAAGAAGAATTCCCAAAATGGGCCAAGGATAAAAAAGCCCTTAAAAAGTTAATTTCAGAATGTGATTATTTTCTTGCCCAAGCTAATCTAATGGGACAAATTGCTACAACTTTTGGTAAGGTTTTAGGTCCAAAAGGCAAGATGCCAGATCCTAAGGCAAATTGTGTTGTACCACCTAAAATGTCAAGTAATGATCTTAAAAAGGTATACAATAACTTACAAAAAACAGTAAGAATAACCACAAAAGGCGAACCAAGTATAAAATGCATAGTTGGTAATGAAGGTATGGATGACAAAGAAATATGTGAAAACATATTGTCAGTTTATAGTTTTATAGTTCACCTTTTACCTTTAGAAAAAAATAATATTTCTTCAGTTTTAATTAAATTAACAATGAGCCCAGTTATTAAAATTGGAGAGAAAAAAGAAGACATAGAAAAGAGATTAAAAGATAAAACTAAGGAAAAACCAAAAAAATCCTATAAAGAAAAAAAGGATTTAAAAAACATTGAAAAAAAAGTAACAGAATTAAAAGACAAAAAAATAAAGGAAACAGAAAAAAATAGAAAATGATAGCAGCGCACGTTTCAGAAAAGAAGAAGAAAGAATTGATTTTAATAAAGGGTTTAATAGAACAATATCCTGTTACAGGCATAATGGATATGACTAATTTGCCAAGTGTGCAATTACAAAAATTAAGAGCAAAATTAAGAGATGTACTTTTAGTAAGATTAACAAAAAAGAGATTAATAAAGATTGCATTAGAACAACTTAAAGAGAAAAAGAAAAATATTGAAAAGTTAGAACGTACCTGGACAAATTGTGTTCCTGCACTTATATTCACTAAAGAAAGCCCATTTAAGTTAAGCAAAATTCTTAGTCAAAATAAATCAAGCGCTCCAGCAAAAGTAGGGCAAATAGCCCCAAAAGATATAATAATCCCTGCAGGACCAACAAAATTTACTCCTGGCCCGGTAATAGGAGAATTGGGGCAATTAGGAATTAAAACAAGTGTAGAGGGTGGAAAAATTGCTATTACAGAAGATTTACCTTTAGTTAAAAAAGGAGAAGTAATTTCTGATAAAGCTGCAGATATATTATTGAAGTTAAGTATTGAACCAATGGAGATTGGTTTAAATTTAGTTTCCCTTCATGAAAAAGGCATTATTTATGATAAAGATGTTTTAACAATTGATGAAGAGAAGTATCTAAATGATATAAGATTAGCAAGTAATGAAGCACTTACTTTAGCAATTAATTGTGGTTACCTAACAAAAGAAACAATTCCATTGATAATAAAGAAAGTATTTTTACAATCAAAAACTCTAGCTAAAAAAATAAACTTTAGTACAAGTGAAGATATAAAAGAAGATCTTGTTAAGGCTGAAAAAGAAGCAATAAAACTAAAAGACAAGATTCCCGATTATGAAGAAAAAAAGAAAGTTGAACCTGAAAAACCAGTAGTTGAAGAAACTACTTCAGAACAACCAAAGGGAGAAAAAAAAGAGGAAAAACAAGAAATTCAAAAGGTTAAAGAGATAGTACAAGAAATGACAGATAGTAAGATAAAAGAAGAAGAAACAAAAAAAATAAAAGAAAAAGAAAAAGTACCAAGCGCCTTTGAATTAGCTGAAAAAAAGAAAAATGAAAAGAAATGAACAGGAGGAATGAATATGATATATATCTATGCTGCAATGTTACTACATAAAGCCGGAAAGGCTGTTAATGAAGATAATGTTAAAAAAGTTTTAGAAGCTGCTGAAGTAAAAGTAGACGAAAGCAGAATAAAAGCTCTAGTTGCTGCTCTTGAGGGTGTAAATATAGAGGAAATAGCAAAAGAAGCAACAATACCTGTAGCAACACAAGCAACAGAAAAACCAGCAGAAAAACCAGAAGCTAAAGAAGAAAAAACAGAAGAAAAAGATGAGAAAAAAGAAGAAGAAGCGGCTGCTGGACTAGGAGCCTTATTCGGTTAAAATTATTTTTTTTAATTTTAAATGTTTGAGAAACAAAAAAAGCTTAAGTTAATTAAGCGATGGAGGATATTAGAAAAAGAGATTTCTAATTTGAAAAACAAACTGAATGATGCAAGTGAAAATAAAGAGTCTTGGTTCAAAAAGAAAGAAGTTCTAAAAAAGGATATAAACAAACTAATAACTAAAGCAAAAGAAATAAGAGTAAAAAAAGATAACTTTAATGAAAACGTAAAAAAACTAAAGGACCAAAGAAATAGATATAACAGAGAGGTAGGAGATTTAATTTCTAAAGTAGGCTCATTGAGCAGAGAAAGATCTGAAGCATTAAAAAAATTTAACCTAGGATTAAGTCCTTCTAAAATAAAAGATAAGATAGATGCTTTAGAACAACAAATAGAAACAGAGATAGTCTCTTTTAAGACAGAACAAAAAATTATGAAACAAATTAAAAAATTAAAAGAGAGTTATACTAAAAGTTCAGAAATAAAAAATATCATGGGCAAAATAGATCAATTTTCGGGTGGAATAAATTCTTCTAAAAAAAAGGCAGATTATTTTCATAAAGTAATCCAAGAACAAGCAAAATTAAATCAGGATGGTTATGAAGAATTTATAGGTACATCAAAAAAGATTAATGCACTTAAATTTGAACAGGAACAAGCTTTCCAAAAATTTTTAAATTTTAAAAGAATCTTTATACAATCTAATAGTTTGTTAAAAAATAAGCTTATTGAAAACAGCAAATTAAAACAAGAATATAACAGACTTAAAGAACTATTAGAAAAAAAGAATAAAGATAAAAAAAGTAACAAGATCCTTGAAGAAAAGAGCAAGAATGTAGAAGAAAAATTAAGAAAAAAGCAAAAATTAACTACTGAAGATCTATTGGTTTTCCAAGAAAAAGAAAGAAAAGATGGGTATCTTAAATAAAATTTTAATATTAATTTTTGTAACCCTAATTCCCGCTCTTGAATTAAGGGCAAGTATCCCCTTAGGTATTTTAAAAAATTCTGTAAAATTGCCTTTTGGTTTAAATCTACATGGTTTTGGGATGAATTGGTTATTAGTTTTTTTAATTTGTGTAATAACAAATATTATTTTAGGAGTATTAGTTTATTTTGTATTAAACAGATTTGTTGATTATTTTTTAAGATTTAAAATTTTTAGCTATTTTTATCATAAAAAAGTTGAAAAAACACAAAGAAAAATAAAACCCCTTGTCGATAAATATGGTTTATTAGGTATATCATTTTTTATTGCCATTCCATTACCTGGCAGTGGAAGTTATACGGGAGCATTAGCTGCTTATATTTTAGGGATAAGTTATAGAAAATTTATACTGGCAAATTTTATAGGTGTTATAATCGCAGGAATAATTGTTACTTTAACTAGTTTGGGTATATTGAGTTTATTCTAGAACTTATTCTGGTGGAAATGATAAAGGTTCAGAAGGAAGAGTATCAAAAATATTAATTTCTTCTTTTATTTTAGGTTTAATAGTAGGAACAACATCTTTTAATTTAAAATTTCCTTTGATATACAAGGTGGTTGTTGCTATTGTTGATATGATCACAATTATTATTAATATTAAGATTATAATTTTTTTAAAATTACGCTCATAATGTATTCTTTTTCTAACTTTTTTTATCTTAATCACCCATTATAAGTTTTTATATTCCAACCGCATTCCCATTCATTATAAGTTTGCACTTTATGGCGATTATTTGTCCATATATTGCATTTAAAATCATTATTACAAGAAGGGCAACAACAACCATAAACAGCTATTGAATATGCAGACACAGGAACATTTAATGAAATTTGATTACCGCCTATCCACGTACCTTCCTTATGAGTTGATTCTACTGAAAGTGAATCAATTTTCATATTTCTCCAGATTTCACCATATTCTTTCTTGTAGTACCCTCTGTGATATACAACTTGCCCAGGAAAACTTGTACTTATAGGACATTTTAAAGGGCAAGAGCCCCCGCAATCAATTCCTTTTTCATTTCCATTTCGAATTCCATCTGAACAACTAAATATATTTACAATTTCTTTTTCATACCAAAGACAATCATCAACCTGGGATATTAATTGAAGTTCCCAATCTCCTATTTCAGCTATATAAGGCGTAGATAAAGGACCTCCAAAAATATGTTGTAATTTTAGAATATGTGTCCCTGGATCTATATTCTTGCTCCCAGTAATTTCCCAAGGAACATAATTATCTTTAGATATTTTTATAGTAAAAATAAATGATGAAGATTTTATATATTTGTTTGTAATAATTACCTCTCCTTGAAGATCTTCACCAGGAAAGTATGCTTTTTTTGGAAGTTCTAAAGAAACTAATCCACGATCTATACAATCTAGCCTTAAAGCACTTGCTGTATTAATAGCAAAAAACAATAAAGCAATCAAAATAAATGGAATGTATTTCATTTCACCTCTTTAAAGATTTAAATTGTTATTTTTATTTAAACTTTTTCTTTTTAAATAAACTTCTATCTAATAAATATTTGATATCAGAATATATTGGGATTGATTTTATTTGATATTTCCTAATAAGAAGTATCCAAATAACAGCAACAATAAGACTTGCTATTAAACGCCAAAAAAATAAGTGTATTGTTTCAAACCAATTAACACCCATATGAAGTAAAACTAGGATTAAAATTATAATCCTAATAATATTTGCTATAAGAATAAAAAAACTACCTATAACAAACATTTTAATTACTATTTTGAATTTTACATCTTTTGTTAGTAATGTCAATATTAACAACAAATAATATGCTGATGCTGCTATACATGCTGAAATAAACAGCAATGGAACTTCCTTAATTATCATAATATCTTTTATTAATGTTGGTTGGTAATTTATGATTTTAAAGAAAAAATATACTGGATATATGGTTAAAGGTGTAAAAATCTTATAAATTAAACTTATTGGAAAAATAAAGATCACCAAAAAACGAAGAATTAATTTATATACATATTTCATAAGATTTTTTATAGGTTCTTTATTTATATCTATTTTGGAAATATATTTAAATTTCCATTGTTAACAAAGAATTATGAAAAAGAGATATATCTTAGGAATATTTTTTTTATTGTTATTAATTTCATTTGTAGTAGACAAAGAAATCACTTTATTTTTAAATCTTTTAAGAACAAGTATAATTCATAATTTTTTTATTTTAATTGGTTTTTTAAGTGATTGGTATTTCTTACTGATTATCTTTAGTTTATTATTCTTATTAAAGAAAAAAGAGTTGTTGTTTCCTTTTTGGGCTAGTTTTTTTATTACAGGTTTATTAGCAGCATTATCAAAATATATAATTCAAAGACCAAGACCTTTTGAAGTCTTAAATTTAGGAGTTACACACACTTTTTCTAGTTGGAATTCAAGTTTCCCTAGTTGGCATGCAGCATCAATTTTTTTGATTTTACCTTTTTTATATTTAAGCTTCCCAAAATTTAAATGGCTTTGGATCTTTTTAGGTTCCATAATTGCATTTAGCAGAATTTATATAGGGGTGCATTATTTGAGTGATGTTTTTGGGGGAATTATCTTAGGCTTAGGAATAAGTTACTCCATTATCTTTTTAAAGAAAAAGCTAAAATGGTAGACAATTTTGAACTAAGAAGACAAATTTTCCATATATTTTTAGGATCATCTATTATTCTATTGTTATTTTTTGAAATTTTTAATGCAAAAATACTTTTTATGCTTCTACTTGTATGTAGCCTATTATCATTTATAAGTAAAGAATTAAAAATTCCAGGAATAAATTGGTTTTTAAAAAAATTTGAAAGAGAAGAAGTTCTTAAAAAATTTCCTGGAAGAGGAGCTATATTTTTTATTGTTGGTTGTTTACTAGTTGTAAAATTATTTGATAGAGATATTGCCTTTGCCTCTATTATGATCTTAACTTTTGGAGATTCAGTTTCCCATCTCTTTGGATTATATTTTGGAAAAATAAAACATCCCTTAAATGGATTAAAAAAAATAGAAGGAAATATTTTTGGAAGTATAGCCGGAGGACTTATGGCAATGTTTTTTGTTAATTATATATGGGCTTTCTCCGGAGCACTTATTGCTATGACCATTGAAGCAATAGAATTTAAGATGGGAAACAATGTTATTGACGATAATATCCTAATACCTTTAGTTGCTGGAACTACAATGTATATATTTAAAACAGGGTTTTTATTCTTTTAATAGAACCAACTATTACTAAGTAATAAGCTTTATATATGCTCTTATAGTAAAAACAGATTAAAAATGCCCCATATTATTAAAAAAATAGGACTATATGCTTTCCTTTTATTATATCTGATATCTTTTGTTAATGCTTATAGTATAACTAAGGAATTAGAAATAGGGGAAAGTATTACCCTTGGTGGAAGAAATGTAACTTTGATGGATTTAGATACTAAAGAAGATAAAATTATTGTCTGTGTAAATGGTGAAAAAAGTATTGTTCCAAGCACAGGGAAAACTGTTAAAAAAGTTTTTATTGAACCAAGAAGAGTCATGAGTACTTATGCTGAAATTAGATTAAAAACAACAGAAAGAGGTTCTTGTGGAATTGAATGTTCTAATACTGCTTGTTTTGAAAAAAAAGTTATACCCATTGAAGAACCAACAACCACCACAACTACAATAGAAAAAGAAGCCATTCCAACAGGAGCTGTAGTCAAAGAAGAATCAAAAATTTCTATTTCTTATTTTGTTTTCTTAGGATTAATACTAATTATAGGTTTTTTAGTCGCATTTAGGAAAAATAGAGTAAATAGAGTATATTCTAAAAAATAGAAATACTTATATACTACTTATTTGAAATAAATCACTATAACTACTAAAGAGTTATATATAGGGGGTTCAAAATACAAGATGAAAAAATTAATTAGTTTTTTTGGAATTTTAATGATATTTTTATTTAGTTTACTTTCCAGTACAAACGCTATTACTGGCGTAACAGGAATTCCAGCTACAGCTACTATAACTGAAGATACAGCAGATACCACTCAAATAGGTGATCTTGATACTACAGCTACTCAAGTAGGACCAGTTGGAATTGTAACATGGAGCGCAACTAGCTCTACAAATGTTCAGGTTACTATAGATTCTAATAATGTTGTAACTTTAACACCAGCATCTAATTTTGCAGGTACAGAGTCCATAACCATAAGGGCTACAGATGATGAAGGCACTCCAGTTGTTTTAACTGATGATACATTTTTTGATACAAGTGTTAGTGTAACTGTAACTCCTGTGGATGATGCACCTGTTTTGAGTATAGTTGATCAAAAAGCACATGAAAGTTTATCATTCACTTATGAGAATTATGCATCAGATGTTGATACAATCAGTTTAATCTATTCTTATGAGGTTGTTAGTGCACCTACTGATTCTACCTTTAGTACATCTAACTTTAATATCGGAACTGGTAAAATAACTTGGACACCAGAAGAAGACGATGTAGGAGATATAGAATTAAAAATCAATGTTACTGATGGAACTTCAACCACTTCTGATACATTCACAATTGATGTATATCCAGACTTCATGTGCGATGAAGGAGAAGGAAAACCCGGATTAGATATTAAAATAGAAGAGCCAGATAATGGTGATGATTTTGCTTTAGGAGATAGAATAAACCTAGAGGTTAATGTTGATAATGATGCAACAGACATGGATGTTGTTGTTGAAGCATTTTTATACAATGTTGATCAAAAAGATAAGGTAGACGAAGCAGAATCAGATTCTATTGATATTGATGATAATGATGAT
>SDBV01005799.1_pt1 | contig 17322 bp, 8 predicted proteins | sample 2277081 | NCBI WGS metagenome assembly SDBV01 (sample SAMN10402039, study PRJNA504765) | marine sediment metagenome | isolation source: marine sediment core GS10_PC15, 223 cmbsf | place: Arctic Ocean: Southern Knipovich Ridge | collected 2010 | reverse complement strand
GCTCAGGCCCATCGACAATTGATGACCATTCTCCCGAAATTACCCCAACACATCCAGTCCATAGTGAAGGGAAATAATCAATTCTATAAATTCTGATCCGGAGAGATGCCTATCTCCGGTTATTCTATAAAAATGATAATATAATGTTATAAAAATGATAATATAATGTTATATTAATATTAATGAAACATTTCAACTTATACTAGAAAAACATTCAATCTGAAGCAAGATTGGCAAAATTCGCCATAATGAGCAAAAAGGCTAGTTATTATGCTCGACTCCGTGTCAGAGTGGAAGTTGGTGCTAAGCCTGATTACGATCGCGATCGACTAATACTAGAGAAGGCTTTGCATGATCCCAATACTCCGGCCGTTAGTAAGCGTAGAACTAAATTCTATTTAGCTCAAACTTACATGGAGATGAATCTTGATCAGAAGGCGATTAATATGTATGAGGCTCGGTTCAAGGATGGCGGCTGGTATGAAGAACAATGGTATAGTCTATTTTCCATCGCTAAATGTTATGAAAAGCTGAAGAAAAAGGCTAAGAAAGACGGCCAACGTCTGGCTGAACTAGAGAATGAACAGAAAGCTATTGTCGCTTACTGTCGAGCTCATGATTTCCGCAATAGTCGTGCCGAAGCAATGTGTAGCCTAGCCGCGTTATATCGAAAGAAAGGCTTGAATAGATTGGCCTTTATGTGCGCTATGGAGGCTAAAAAGGCCAATATAGGTGACGACAAGCTCTTCATCGATAAATCGGTCTATGAGTATCGAATTGATTTCGAGTTGTGGATTGCTGGCTCTCATCTAGCAGATAAGAAGGATATCGCTACTAAAGCCCATCAACGATTGAAAGCTATTGGTCAGAAGTTGCCGAAAAAGATTGGGCAGCGGGTGGAAAAGAATGATCAGGCCTACGCGCATGTTCAAGTCGGATAAGATGTTCGAGGTTAAAGCCTCAATAATATTGATAAAATATTATCTATATTATTAATATAAAAGTTCATCTATTATTATTGACTAGACATATCATTATGGTGAACGATGATTCCGTCCATCCGAATCGTCACGAACCATGGTTCCTTTATTGTTATAAGATAATTACTTTTACTGCGCTACTATTTATGGCTATTGGCTTGGGTCTTATTATATGGGCCGGGTTTCTTAGTGCTGATATAGATGAAGGAGTGAAAGGTAATACTAGCTGCTCTTGGTCTGAGTCGCTTTATGAGGTGGGGCTAATTCTATTATCTCTCTCCATGCTGACAATTGCAGTCAGTAACCCATTTTTACCTCTTTTTTATTCATATTATAAATATCCTTGTAACACCGTGATTAATTCCACTATATATGGATTCTCAATCTGCCTATCTATGATCGTACTGTGGTATTATATAATATATCCGACGTACGTTGCTCTCCGCTGCTAATTTATGCATCAATCATTTAGTTCCAATTCTCGATTGGAACTAGAATAGAGGATATCTCAACATTGACCTATTTTCTATTATCTTATATTATTCGTCGCTACCTATCCGTTGAAAAATATCGGCAGATCTTCCCCTATTGCTAGAGCCATCTAAAGAGAGATCAGCTAATCCTAACTCCATGTCATTGTCGAGCATTAATCTACCTCTGATTCCAGCATTCTTATTTCTACCTTGGCTCTTACTCCGATCCTCCATCTTACCCTTATTCTGACCTCCCATCTTACCCTTACTCTGATCCTCCATCTTACCCTTATTCTGACCTCCCATCTTACCCTCATTCTGACCTCCCATCTTACCCCCGTTAATTTCCTCATCTTCCAGCTTTCCCTTATTAATTGTTGTCCTGTTTTCTCCCTCGGTTTTCATTCGGGCTAGTATATCAGATTTTTTACCATTCCTCCCACCAATATTAGTTGAGTTATCACCAAATTGGTCTAAGTCTAAATTCAGGTCGAAATCGATCTTAGCCTTGGCCCTCCCTTTCTCCTTCCCTTTCTCCTTCCCTTTTTCCTTCCCTTTCTTCTTTTGTTGTCTATCCCGTTGTCGTTGCTTCCTCCGTTCTCTCTTTTGTAATCTGCGAACGGCCGCTCGTTTAGCCTTATTACTAAGTGGAGCTCCATCAGTTATCACATTTTCTAAACAAGATTCAATGTTCGATGATAAGCCTTTTATCTCCTCTACATCAATATTATTTAGTGCCGACTTAACTACATCGGAGACAAAATCATCGTCGATTGCCCCAGGCTGATGTAATTCAGGTCTCTTATTCAAATCTTTCACCACATTCTTTCCAATATTAGTTACAGTCCTCGAGAGTTTATTATCCTTGGCCAAAGTGCTCAACACCTTACTGCTCAATCCAGGCGGGAGAGCGGCTTTAATATGAGCTGGAATTTCAGTTGGCAATTCGTCGGGAAATTGGATTTCGGAGGGCGGCCTAGCGGTAATGGAGCGAGCTACATCCAACATTTTATCTTCATTAATATAATCAGAGGAACTGAAGTCCGCCACAATGGTTAGTCGACGATAATTTGGCCGACGAAGAGTTGTTTTCATCTTCTTCAACTTACTTTTGTCGATCACTGCCATCCCTTTTCCCCCCGGTACTTTAATTTTACTTTTCTTCATTTGAGCTGCGATTAATTCATCGATATTGTCAGGTATGGCCAAAGGAAAGCTAACTCTGGGGTTAGGAGAAACGAAAACATTCTTATGACTGGACTGTTCCTTACTTAGCACCAGGCATGAGCCGCTGGGTATAGTATGGTCAGTTGACGTGCCTATCCGACCATTAGAAAGTACATTAGTTAACTTATATACATCGTCAGGTCCTAAATGCATTACTATCCGGCAAACTATATTATCCTCCGGCGGTTTAACCAAAGTTCGGCCTTTTCGTCCATACAACCCAATGTTCAAGTTACATGAACAATCACCAGGGATGCGTAACTTCCAATACATATATAATATTAATTCACGGATAGATAAAGGCAGGGATTTATCCGGATGAAAATGACGAGGATCGAGAACGGAAATTGATCGTCCATCTTCACTTGTTACCTCACCGTTCTTAATTTTTTCCTCCATACTCTTAACATCTTGAATTACCTCCCCTTCTAGTTGGGTCAAAAATTTTGACTGACTGGTATCAAAACTGGAATCACTTTTTACTTGTTGGTTTTGATAGGATTTGATTGATTGCAAGCAAGGATTTTTACTCTTTACTTCGATCGGGAAGAGTTCCTCTATTAAATGATCATAAAGCACCGTCTTATATTTCTCCTCAATAGTAATGGGTATTATTCTGTTGTTGGTCCGACCGGCAGTTGAGGTTGAAGGCTTGGCCATTGTTTTCCCTCTCGTTGACTCGATTAAACTAAGATTCTATTTTGAATCGATTAAACTAAGATTATTCTATTTCGATCGAGATCTAACTTTTTATTTGGCCCGAACCAGTTTAAACAATGATCAATTTATATCCTCCACTAGTTAGATTTAAAATTGAGACCGACAAAGAGGCCTAGGCTTTTAGCATCGGAAGAAAGTCGCAAATACAATAAGTCTTTTGACAAAAATTCGAGAGCCCGAACAAAAAGCCCGGAATCCTGGTCTTAAACTTAGCTGAGACCAGCTAAAGGTTAACTATCAACTTAGTTTACGATCATTTAATAAGGGAGCCAAGATCAAATCTTACTCATTATCTAATTTTACCCATCATCTAGTCTCAATAACAGTCCAATTTTATACAACAGCTAATATTCATGCATCTGGAGTTAGTTAATTTTCGCTGTTATATTGAAGGCTCTTTCACCTTTAATGATAAATCATTAGTTTTATTAAAGGGTGAGCCGGGGGAAGGAAAGAGCACTATATTCGAAGGTCTATACTGGGGATTATATGGCAGTTTACGTAACATTTGTCATTATTTAATACCGAAGACTAACCAGAGCAAGATAACTTTGACTATTGATCATATTGCCGGCTTGGGCCGGGGGGTCAAAGTTTATCGGCAGAATCATCCTAACCGTTTGATCTTAACTATTGATCAGCCTCTACCAGCAGGCTCAGAGCGAGTAAGTTATGAAGATGAGGTAGCCCAAAATATTATCATTACTCATTTCGGAACTAAAAATGTTTGGAAATCAGTTAGCTATATTGAGCAGGGGCGGGAATGCGCCCTATTAAATGGTTCGAGGCAGGATCGTTTAACTCTATTGGAAGAAATATCCTTTAGCACTGACAATCCACGAGAATCACTAGTCAAAATTGATCTCGAATTAAGCAAACAACGATTAGAAGTGAGGGATACTCAATCTAAATTCACGGCTGAATGTGAATTATTGCAAAGAGAAATTAGCATTAATTATATTCCCCCTAATTTATCATTAACACCTGAGCATGAGCAGCAATTGATAACTATCGTTGCTAATCTAAATCAGCAGTACGAGCAAGAGCTTGAAAAGGATGGGAAACGGCACAGAATATCTGGTAACATGTCCAGTCTAGAGGCCAACCTAATCAGAACTAAGAAGGAGCGAAAGGTCTACCAACAATTAGCGCTAATTAAAACGAGCATAAAGAAGAAAACAATTGATGGGAATGAGACAAGAAAGGAAATCGAAAGACTGAAGAAAGAGAAGGACAAGGAGGAAACTAAGCAAAATCGGATTGTGGAAACGGTCCAACGGAGACTGAATCGTGAGTTGCAGAATTTGAACAATGGTTATACTACTGAATTGGAAAGGGAAAAGAGAAGACAGCAATTAAATGGGGCCATTACCCATCTTCAGCCTGTTATCAGGAATATGAAGGGTGATTTTCAGCAATTTAACTCGGCCGAAAATGATCTCACTCAGCAATTGAAGTTCAGTCAGGCCAAAGTAATTCAATTAGAGAAAGAAAAATCAACAATTGTGGAAAAAATCGTCGGAGAAGAACGTAGTTATCAGGAAAAGATCAAGGATTTTGAACGACAACTGACTAGATGTCGAGAAGAAAAGATATCTAATGAACAGTATGTGGTCCAGTTGACCGAACGACAAAGTCTGCTGAGCAAAAATATCGATCAAATAACCGAACAACTGAACTCTAGTAATCAGCGCCTAGCCCAGAACACAATCGATAGTAAACAACTATCGATAGATATAGAGAAGAAGGAAAGGGAATTGGGAGAGAGAGGAGAAAATGGCAGTAAAAAACACAGTGCTTCTTGGCCGACAATGATGGAGGTGGGTAGAGTAAGCCAGATTGAGAAGGAAAGGGCTCAATATGTAGAGCGAGCCAAATCATTATCTCTTAGTTACGATATTAATTTACCTCGAGCTATAGAGGGATGGGAAATTACTTTACAGCGGAGCCAGGCTGAATATCAACAACTTTTTAACATGGATACGCTATGGGGGGAGCAGGGTAAAACTATAGCGGCTATTAACTCGTTGCTCAAATCTTTCTCTCCTGGTACTGCTATCCTCCCAACTAACTCTGCCACTCATTCTTCATCACCAACTAACCCTAAGGTTGGAATTAACATTCAGGAGCTAGCCGATAGGATTCACGGTCCACTATCCAGTTTGTCCGGGGTGGGACAGTATATGGGGAGGATTAATCGGCTAATAATTGAACAACGAGAGATTATTACTGAACGAAAAGCTGCGGTTAAAATTTTAGCTTGTCCGAAGTGTGGTGAAACACTTCGACTAGAGAATGGTAAATTGACTTCTGATCCTCGTCAGCCATCTTCTCATAAAGAGATTGAAGAGCTGAAGAAGGAAGAGGAAATGTTGATGGCACTACAAGTTAGCTTGCTTAGCCTGGCCAATATTTGGCGTAGCTTAGTTAGCGATGATCGTCCTCTGCAGGAAGTACCCATTCAACAATTAACTGAAAAACAGCAATATATTGAAAGAGCCAAGGGCTATTTGCAGGCTATTCGTGGTTTGAAATGGATAGAACCACCTCAATATAGTGCTGCTTACTTGCATAGTCTAGTTAAGCTGCGAGAGAAAGGGGAAGAAATGGCCCAGTGTGAAAAAGTTCGGAATGAATTAATTAATAATATGAACAGTTTGCGAACTAACTTGCAACATTATCAACGAGAGTTAGCCTCCTGTCAAGGAAATCAAAATATATCTGCTCAGCGCTTGGAGGCCATTTTGAGTCAAATCAATCAATTGGAGAAAAGAAAAAGCGAAAAGGAGGAGGAGATGAATAAATCGTTACTGAGTGAGTTACGGGATAAAAAGAGACTGAGCGAGGAGAAGATTAAACTCGGGCAGGAGCAATGTTATCAATTGGAAACTAAACTTAAGAGGCGGGATGATCTCTTGGCCAATATCAAACGAGAGGAATCAAAACTAACCATTTATCAAATCCAACTGCAAGCCTTGGGTTCCACTCTTCTTCATTCCATACAAGAAAACATAGATAAGGTCAACAGAAAACTAGTTAACGTTCAAAAACAATTAGATAAGGAAATCATCATCGGACTAGAAGTTAAATTAGGAAGAAAAATGGAAGAATATCGGAATATAGAGCAAGAGATTTACAGGTTGAAAATGGAGGAAGAACAGGTGATCAAACTGGAGAAAAAGATCAAGGACATCGGTGAAGAATTAGGCAAATATCAAGCCCAATTTAGTGGATTAGGTCATGCTCAGTTGGCTGAACTCAAGGCTGAAATAGGTGATGCCAATCAAAAATTGGGATTAGTGCAAAATGGACTGAAGTTGGTCCGCTGGCGAGAGAATTTGTTACGGAAGCAAACGAGCTTGGATAGTAAGCGATTGAAATTAGCGGCCCTGGAGGAAATGCGACAGCTGGCTGAAAAGGTACAATACAAATGTTTGGAGGAGACCATATTGTCTATAAATAATGCAATGAATAGTGTATTCAACAAGGTTTTTGATGATGATATACATGTTGAATTAAAGCTCTTTCGCCAAATTAAGTCTAACAAGCGGACGAAACCTCACGTCAACTGTACTATACATTATAAGGGTATGGCTTATGAGCAGCCATCAGCCTTAAGTGGGGGAGAAAAGAATAGACTAAATTTAGGTATGATATTGGCCCTTAATTTAGTTAGTTCTTCTCCTATTTTATTGCTTGATGAATGTCTTAATTTTCTTAATACTAGACTAAGAGGTCGTTGTGTAAGTGCAGTACAAAATGTGATTAATGGTAAAAAGACTGTATTATGTATTTCACACGAAGATAACGAAGCTTGTTACGACCAGATTATAACAGTGGTTACCAATAGTGCAATAACCGATACTATTTATCCACTGGTAGACAAAACAGAATGAGTGATTGATAGTCTAATTATCACCTGTTTCGACTGGTAACAATCCAATCGAAACTTAAGTTTGGAGCTGTTCTTCCCCCATATTATGGGCGACTTTTCACGTTTAGTGCTCCTCTCAGATTTAAAATTTTTTCCGGGCATGAAACTTGAGATTTTTTCCGGCCATGAAACTTGAAATACCAGCTGGACAGATATTGGCAAATGAAGGAGAAGAAAATGATAGAGAATAGCACTATAAAATATGATCAATATAAATTCCAGATAAAATGAGATTATATTGTTTTTTATCTCCTCATACAAGCAACACAAAGCTAATAGTAATAATGAATAAATTTCGCCTAGTTAACGATAATTTTAGTAAAAAATCGATTAGCCCAGCAATCGATAGTCGATATATCCCTGGCAACATCGGGTTATCAACCCCTCTGGAATCAAATGGAGAAGAATTAGGAAGGCAGCAAAAACTAGTAACGAGAGAAACTAATATGGTTAATCTCGCCAGATCAGAAAAACAATTACATGTTAATCGTTTACGGCTAACCGAAATTGTAAAGCCAGTGAAAGGGACATTATTATATAGACAGAAAACGGGAAATAAAACGGAACAGAAAATGGGAGAGATAAATAGATGGGTTGTTATTAGAACCCAGAAAAAAATGAGAGGAAAAAATAAGGGAATTACCGGGATAGTTTTCTGTAGAAAAATTCTAGACATTCATGGTACTAATGTATATTATGACACGACGAATCCTCTCTTTGTTATCACCCTAAATAATCACGGGAAATGGTTCAACAAATCAATACTGAAAGACAATGTTTTTTACTGGGATGAAATATCGTTAGCCTTAGAATCAAAAATAAATCGTTTAGAACCTATCGGTAGTGGGATTGTACATAGCCCATCTATTAATATTGATTACCGCCATCATGGTATTAATTCCGTTCAACAGACTCGTAGCTGGGAGCCATCCCCCGTTAAACCTTATTTTATTACGGATGAAATCGAAGGAGGAAGAACAAGATCGCTAAGTCAAGAAAATAACAATACTGGTTACCCTAGACTTAAATATGATACCTCAGCTGGTCATTCCCCACCAACTCCCATTTCTGTTCATCAATCTTCCCCTTATCCTTCTACCTCTTATCCTTCTACCTCTTATCCCTCTTCAACATTAATTTACAAATCAAGAATGGTAGACAGTGCAGAGCCAGTTATAACCCAACCATTTAACTTGGAAGGGTCCCGAATACGTCAAGTACTAGAATTTTCGTAAATGGCAATTTAACCCCATTGGATATAATGATGTTAATATCTATTGTAGTTTTTAATTGAAGTTTAGACCTCACATTACAATTATGCAATAAAAACAATTCGACTAGTCAGCTTCTCTCGTAAGGACTTACTTGCTGTGTAATGAAGGTGCATTTCACCTAATCTAGTGGATAGTTTTGTATTGTTGATCAGCAACTGCAATTTATCTTCTAACTCACTATCTATACCACCTATGTTTCCGGCGCAAATTTTTAAATTTATATGTGTCCTTTTTCCCTCCTTCTTTACGATACATTTGATCGACTTGTTCAAATAATCTAGAGTAAAATTAGCCCGACAATTTATAGTGCATAACGGTTTATCATTTGATGAATCTATGGTAATAATACCGTCTGCTGTGGAATCATCGCCTCCCTTAATTTGAGGGCTATAACCACGACATAATCGATTTGAACATATTGAGTCTTCTGGTATATTGGTAGGAAATTCCTCATTCTTGTTAAGTTTAACAATTTTGCTATCCGTCTTCCCATCGCCATTTACCTCATTTATAGAAATGATACAGCCCATGTTGTTCAGAGCCAAATATAATCGATGAAAATAACAGTTGTGAAGGAAATGAAGTAAAATTAAAACTTTTTATTGACGGATAATTATCTTTCTCATTGATCTTTTTCTTATTATTACCCTGCACTTTGTTCCACTCTACTCCGTTTCGCTCTACTTCACATCACTGATAGGTAGTAACTCCAACAATCCATGATACTTATCAACTACTATTCGATACTGTTGTTCCATATTAAACAACCAGGGCCAAAGATATATTAAATCAGGATAAGTGGCGTAAATGGTCATATCTTGTCCAAGGGATTTATTGGCGGCCTGTGTTAAATTATCACCCATTCGCATTAGCGGATTGGCTAAAGATGTATTAGTCGCAGTTAGGTAATTTGCAGCCCATCTTATACGATCTGTACTTCGCTGTATTTCACCGGTATAATTAACGGTTCGATGTGTGTTATCTCTTTCTATTTCCTCCCTTCTACTAGGACTTGCTTCACCCTCCCTTCTACTCGGAGTTGCTTCACCCTCCCTTCTACTAGGACTTGCTTCACCCTCTTTTTTCTCTGATGGTCTCTGATTGTTATTTAATCGCTGACAATAACGAGGAGGTATAACATTGCCTCGCCTATTACTTGTAAGGGAAGAGCGGGGTTGGAATATGGGACGAGTGGAATGTCGATCATAGGAGCTGAAGATAGGGCGACGACGATTTTTATTTATATTATCTCGCTTGATATTGTCCTCGACTTCTTTCCGTATTTTAGCCAATGATCGTAGTTTCCTGTTAAGGGCGGTAAATAAATATCTAGTAAATAATGAGCCATTACTCGTAGATAGTGATCGTTGCAAATGCTCGGCTGAGGATATACAGATGGCTTGAACTGGATAAAATTTAATATCTGTCGTTTTCTTTATGTTTTTCTGTAATTCTTGTGTTGAACGGTGTAACAACAAATCCTTGGGGATAGTATGAGCTAATCTCATCATTCCATCCGGTCTCAAAGTAAAGGGAAAATTCATATCTGCACCATGGCAGCAGTCGAAAATAAAGATACATTCAGCATTCAACTCGACATTATTAAATATCATCTCTCTGATTTGGTCCATTAATAGGTTGTTATTCTGCTCTTCCTTCCATCCTCCAGGCTTCATTCTATCAACTTTATATTCCTTTCTGCTACTAACCTTACTTACGGTTTGAAACGACTCGAAGATAGAGGAACGAGGTGAGTTTTGAATTTGGGAGGGTGACGGAGAACGAGGTGAGTTTTGAATTTGGGAGGGTGACGGAGAACTAGAGGTGGAGTCAGATGGGAAATCGGTTGTAAAGTTAGACGAAATATGGAGGGAGCCAGCCCAGGAATAAGCTGGAACAGGATGAACGTCATGGGTGGAGGGAAGGATGGGATATAAATCATAGTTGGAGGTCGGGATTGGATATAAATCATAGTTGGAAGAAGGATTTTCACTTACCATACAGAGTTCAATATGAGGAGCTGATTTGCTTGACTGATCCATTTCTGGGCTGCTGCTGATCGAATTTATATTTGTGGGAAGAGGTGATATAATTGAATGAAATGTTGGAATTAGAGAATAATTAACTGTATCTTCGGATGGAACATTATCTATAGGCCTATTTTGGTCGACCATTAAAGTTATGGGTAATAATTGATGAACGTTTTTCGGCTCTGACTTTGTTACCATATTATCAGCTGGATCAATATCCTCGTCAGGAAATATGGTTGGTAGTTGAATTCCTCCCTGCTGGCCATGACCAGTGTAATAGAAGAATAATCGCTCGGCTCCCTTGCTGATAGTACTAATTAAATCGCAGAGCTTTTCTCTATTTTCATAACGATAATATGTACCGTTCTCTTGTTGTTTCTGAATGAAAGTGAGGATAGATATATCGGCAATGTTCCGCCTAAAGGTCGAATAATATTCATACCATTTATTATCTTTCTCCACATCAGTGATAACGACGATTCTCTGTGGATTAAATTTTCTGCTAAATTCGTAAGCCTGATACATATCAATGATGATACCAGGCAAATCATCTTTCTCTGATTCGTTATCTACAGCCTGATTTCGTTCTTCTCCCGCCGCACGGCTACTCAAAATTGGACTATCTATAACGTTCCCATTCAACTCTAAGTTGTTCAAAGTTCTCGTCGTCTGACGATCAGTGATTGATTTATATTGAAAGCCTATTATAATAGCCACAGTTAAGGGCGAAATAGACTTTTCTTTAGCCATTAGTTCTGTTTTTCGCTGAATCTTGAAATGTAAATCTAGGTAGTCAGAGACAGCCTTTGCTATTTAACGACTTATGATATAGACCTTTTTCTAGAAGAGACTAAAATTAGTCGCTAGATAAACTTATATTATCTAGCTAAAAGGGAGTCAGGCCGTTAATTAAAAGAGTGAGGAGTTAATAATTAGGACCGGAGTTAATAATTAGGACCGGAGTTAATAATTAGCATTATCTCCTATCATGGATGGCTGGGTCATTACTTGAAATAACTGAGCTAAGATTATTAGACCTTATCGAATTCTATTATTCTGGTCTAAATTATCGAATATCAGATAAAATATGTGGATATATGAGTCGACAAATTTACGCCTAGTATTTATACATATTCCTAAGACTGCTGGCACAGCCATACGTCATAGTTTATATAATAGTATCAAGGATAAATATGGTCAAATTAATATAGTTTCAGTACATGGTGGTCGTTATATTTTCAATAATATTAATTCCGCCAGCCGTTCTAGAAAGGGAGATGGTGAAAAAAGGAGAGACGGTGAAAAAAGAAGAGGCGATGAGAAAAAGGAAGCAACTAAGTCGATTGGAAGGACATGTTACGATTATTGGTATTCAAATTCTGGCATTGATCTAGCCCATATTCCACGACGATTTTTTCATTATTTTCATTTGAGGCGAAATCCTAGCCCATCCGGACAGCCACATATTGACTTAGGTAAGTATTATTGGATTAGCAGTGTACGCAATCCATATACTAGAATATATTCGGCCTACCGTTATCATATGAAGTTTTATAGGAAATATCAGAGTAACGAATTATTCAAAATTTTTGTGCGGGATCAATTACCCCAAATTGTGGCTGGTCACATAAAGGAATTTAAGGAAGGAAAGCCACCTTCAAGTTACTACATACATTTTATACCTATGTGGATGATGCTAGAGGATGAAATAGGAAACAGGAGGACCAATTTTATAATTAGACAAGAATCCTTAGTGGAGGACATTGGAAGGCTGGCCGACGAGTTAAAACTGCCGCGTTCTACTATTAAAGCTATAAATACCCTTAATGGTAAACCAAATAATTATGCACATTTAACTCGTTACGATCGGCTCTCTATGTTAATGATTGAAAGGCTATATGCTAAAGATTTCTACGTTTTTGGCTATAGAAAATTATCGACGGACAAAAGATAATAGCAGTGGAAAATGGGAAAATAAGACAATATTTTAATTCTTGAGTCAAATTTGACAGAACTCGTCAAGGGGCTAGGTTAAAGAGAAAAAAATAATATATTAATATCAGCTAGGAACGGAAAAAAGATAAATCAGGCATAATGTCGGTAGATACAGGGAGAGAAACTGTTCATCATAATTTCAATTATGATGGTGAGGGACAAAATGTTCTTCAATCCGGAGAAGAGGGGGAATTCGATGAATGGCATAAATTAATTGTCCATGCCTATGATTGGCAGATTATAGACGGAGAGATTAGCGAAGAAAAGACTGAGTTGCGGGCCTGGTGTTTAGATAGAAATTCAAAGCCGCATCTCGTTCGTATACTAGATTTCCCAACCTTTGCTTATCTTGAATTACCTAAGTATGTAGATGGACGACCAATAACGTGGAATAGACAGCGAGCTAAAAAGGTATTTGATTATCTCCAATTTTGCCTTAAGACGTGGTGTCCACAAGGTTATCTCCTGGAAGAAGCGGTTAAGCTCTATTTCTTACAGGAGGGATCAACTCCTTTTATGTTGATAAGCTTTAATAATTTAAAAGCTATGAGGAAATGCCGGGATTTTGTTAGTAGACCTCGCTATATAAGAGGAATAGGAAGATGCGTAAAGTTATCCCTTCATGAAACCAAGGTTTCTCAGGTGAGAAAATTGTTAACTAAATGCGATTGTGGATTCTCCAAGTGGTTCGAGGTACGTGGCCAACCAGCATCTGAAAATGAACGAGTCAGTATTAACACTGTAAAGGAATATATTGTCGATCATCGGACGATAAAGCAATTAAATTGTGATTGGGTTACCAATCCTGGCATTCTTTCGGTAGATATCGAGGCCTATTCAAATAATATTAGAGCCTTTCCTGATCCCTGGAATAGTAGAGATATAGCCCATATGATATCTTGTATCTATCGTAGATCTGGAATAACGCGAGAAGATATTGAACGATATACATTAAAGCGGAATGTAGCTCCAAAGCGGAATGGAAATGAGGGGAGTGAAGTGGAACAGAATGAAGTTGAACGGAATGAAGTTGAAGTTGAAGTTGAGGTGGAACAGAATGAAGTTGAGCGGAATGAAGTTGAAGTTGAGGTGGAACAGAATGAAGTGAAGCGGAATGTAGCAACACAGGATAAACCTGAACATGAGGAGGATCAGAAGGCCGGTATTAGGAAGTTAATTGAAGATGGATATCGGGAGAGAAATATTTGTATTATATATGGAGTTTGTGGCCCGCCGAATAAAGGAGATGAGTTTATATTTGTCAATAGTGAAACTGAATTAATCAGAAAATTCGAGGAAATTGTAGGGGAATTAGATCCGGAAATTATTACTGGCTATAACATTCATGGTTTCGATTATCCATATTTAGATAAGCGCCTCCGTCGTCAAGGGCTGAAGTGGGGAGTATTGGGTCGAATTAAAGATGAAAAGGCCATACTTAAGTCATCGAATTGGCAATCTAGTGGGTTTGGTCACAATGATATTAATATTTTGCAAATGAGTGGTCGAATTAGTGTTGATCTTTTACCTTTGATTAGACGTGAACATAAATTACCAAAGTATAATTTAGATACGGTGGCTAACCACTTTCTAGGAAAAGGTAAGAATCCAGTTACGGCTCAACATATGTTTGTGGTGGTTAAGTACATGCTTGTATTAAGTGATATATTAGAATACATGCGACCGAATAGAGATAAAATGTATGGCCTGTCAGAGTTTGAAAGAGATAGAATATTCTTTCGGCTCCAAAATGCTAAGAATATTATTAATTGGGCAACCGAGCGAAACGAGAAAAATAAGGAACTAAATAAGAAGTTAAGTAAGGCCGAGCTTAATCAATTGATTGATTTAGTCAATTACGTTGATGAGCAGATTAAGATTATAGCCGATTATTGTCTTCGTGATTCAGAGGTGGTAATTGAACTCTGTGATAAGTTGAATATATGGATTTTTCTTATTCAGCTCTCATCCATTACTGGAGTTACGCCAATGGAATTATTCACTCGCGGACAGCAAGCTCGCGGATTATCAGCAGTTTATGATCTAGCTTCACGCAAGGGATACGTAATTGACTCTAGAGTTTATGAAAAAGAATCATTCACTGGAGGTTTCGTCTGGGATCCAGTGCCAGGATTATATGATTTGGTAATATGTTTGGATTTTAAGTCCTTATATCCCTCAATTATTATGGCCTATAATATTTGCTGGACAACTTATGTCCCGCCATGGCTTGATCACGTCGTGCCAGATGAGAAATGTAATGTCATAGCTTGGATCGATAAAACTGTACTAGCTAAAAAGACCCGAGGTAAAGAGAAAGAATACGAGAAATGTAAGGATTTTGACCAAGAGGAGAATGGCAAGATTAAATATAAGCTTATTAATCGCCGTTTCCGTTTCATCAAGGCCGAATTTAAGAAAGGTATCTTACCTCAACTGGTTAAGAAGCTGATTGATGAGCGAAATAAGATTAAGGATGCGATGAAACACGAGAAAGACCCGATCAAGCTGATTATTATGGAACAACGACAACTAGGTCTGAAACAAACTGCTAATTCGATGTATGGTTTATTGGGGGTAACTGGGGAAGGGGCAGTGCTACCTTTACCTGCGGCTGCTATGTCAGTAACCGCTTATGGTCGGCAGCTAATTTTGGAGTGCAACGATTATGTGGTGGATAAGTATGATGCGCAGGTAGTGTATAATGATTCGGTCACTGCTGATACGCCAATCCTAGTCCGGCCCGTGCGGAAGGGGATAATAGGAGGAGCCATGTGGGCCAGAATCGATCAATTATCTCCCTATAATTCAAAGAGTAATAAAATTCGGGTCGATATGACAAGCGAGGATGGTTACGAGGTTTGGTCTGATCAAGGCTGGACGGACATTAAGCAAGTAATTTCACACTGGACTAATAAGCAAATCTATCGGATTACTACTGCTGGCGGAACGATTGATGTGACCGAGGATCATTCTTTACTCGATCCAAATGGAAAGGAAGTTCGACCAGCTGAGTTAAAAGTGGGAGACCAGCTCCTCCATCATGATCTGCCCGACATTTCGACTGATAAGCCACCTCTAGAACGAATAATTTTTAAGACGAGGGACAAGCTGGAAGCGGCCGATACCTATCATTCCGCCCGGCAAATAGGTTATCAGGTCAAACTCAAGGTTGTCAACGATATCTGCCAGTTAGTTTTAACTGAAGAGAAGTCCTCATCTTCAATGGCAATAAAGAAAATTGAGCTATTATCGGACGGAAAAGAAGGACAATACGTTTACGACCTAGAAACGGCAAACCATCATTTCTCGGCCGGAATTGGTTGTTTGGTCGTCCATAATACCGACTCGACGATGATTAAAATGCCGGGGGTAAAGATCGGACCAGAGGCCATAACTTGTGGGAAGAAGTTGGAAACCGAGATTTCGGCCATATTTCCTGACCCCCTCTATCTCGAATTTGAGAAGGCCGGGCGCCAATTTTGCATCGCGAAGAAGAATTACGTCTTCTGGAAGTACGATGAATTAGGTAATTTACCCTATTACGAGAATGGTCGACCGCAGTACGAATCAAAGGGTATTCCTACAGCGCGGCGAGACAAGGCTGCTTGGCAGCAAGAGATTGTGGTAATAGCGCTAGATATGATCATTGAACGGAAGCCTCATCAAGAATTTTTAGATATGGTCATTGAGAGGGTAGTGCTAACGCTACGAGAAGAAATTCCATGGCGTGACTTTATTATTATCCGCGGACTAGGGGCAGCCTACAAGGATAAAACCTATTTTATGAAGGTTTATTCCGAGGAATTACAGAAGCTTGGTCGGCCGGCCCAACCGGGCGATCGACTCGAATACGTCATTGTTAAACCACTTCAAGCCGAGAAATTACTAGGAAAACGGATGCGTGACCCCGAAATTTATTATGAACGGTTAGAAACTGAGGATTATGAACCGGTCGACTATGAGTATTATATCGAGCATTTTCTCATGGATTGCATTCAGAAATACTGGCAAATCGCCTATAAAGAGATAGTCAGCAAGCAAATAGAGAAAAATCAATTGGATAATAATAATAAAATTCTCTGCGAGTTGGACGCTCAAGGTTACGGGCCATGGGTCAGTGTAGCCTTAAGTGATAATGATAATGATCCGCGGCGGGCAGTTGATACTCTACTTAATATTCAGGAGCCGATGCAAAGTATTTATCTTAATATAGTTACTAGCAATCCGAATTATTGTGATGAAATTCTAGCCCAACTAAATGCGCAAGGTTATGACCAATGGGTAAACGGCGCACTAACTAATAATGACCATAATCGGCAACGAGCGGTGAATGCTTTACTCACTACCCCGCTGAAAAGGAAAACTACTACCGCTCTGCGTAGAATGGTGAAAAGTCATCCTGAAATTTATAACAATATTTTGACTGGGCTTAATACCCAAGGTTATGGACAGTGGGTGATGGCTGCCATGCTCAGTAATGATAATGATATAGAGCGGGCGCTAAGGGCATTGGTTGTAACTTCAGTGAAGAATAAAGTTGTTATGGCTCGTCGTAAGCACGTCAGTGGTCAAAATATCTTTGATTATCGATTAAATGGGGAACCAATTAAGACTTTGTTGAAAGGCTATCGGTTGGGTCGATTAGAGGAGGTAGTAAGAGGACTAGCTTCGCCCAGCATGTATAAT
>SDBV01005798.1_pt1 | contig 17326 bp, 15 predicted proteins | sample 2277081 | NCBI WGS metagenome assembly SDBV01 (sample SAMN10402039, study PRJNA504765) | marine sediment metagenome | isolation source: marine sediment core GS10_PC15, 223 cmbsf | place: Arctic Ocean: Southern Knipovich Ridge | collected 2010 | reverse complement strand
CAGGACTGGCGGTCGGCCGAACCGCCTGACGGAACGCCGGATGCAAGAGCCCTACCGCCCCATAGACGGACCCATCGAGGACCGCAAGCGTCCCCTGAAGGATGTCGATGCGGTGGAGCGGGCACACACGATGATTGCGGTGGGCCGCCTGGCCCCTCCGCTGCTTCTCTTGTCCTTCCTCGTCGTCGTAGTCAGCGGGAGCCTGCTGGCGGGGCTGGCGATGGGTGTGGGCGGCGCACTCTTCTTCTACCTCATCGTCCACAAAGGCCTTATCGGTGGTACAGCCTGGCTGTTCGGCCGTCTGTTCGGTATCGGCAGCACGGGTACGCCGCTGCCCAATACGTTCTGGCGGGCTCAGGCGCTCTCGGTACGCGGGGCGCATGCTGACGCCCTCGCTGATCTCGAGCTGGAAGCCCTGGACGACCCGGACGATCCCGGCCCCTGTTTGCGGGCCGCGTCCATCTGCGCTGACGAGCTTCACGATCCAGAGCAGGCGATCGATTGGTATCAAAGGGCTCAACGCACGGCTCGTATCGAACCCGAGACCCACGCCTACGTGTCCACACGAGTCATCGAGCTCTACAGAACGCTCGGTCAGGACGGGCGCGCCGTAGTGGAACTGGGCCGGTTGCTCGCTCTGCACCCCGACTCGAAGTACGCCGACGGCGCCCGAACCCACCTGGCGGAGCTCAAGGCGCGGTTGTGGGAGTCCGGCACCTAGCCGTAGCGTTTTGACCCATCCTCCATATATTGATGACACACTATCAGTCGATCGAGCCAGAGTTCGATACTCCGGCCAACATCCAGGTCAAAAGTCAAGGAGTTGAAGGATGCCGTACGATGAGTTGCTGGTCAGGCCGATGCGCGAGGAGATGGTCGGCATGGGCTTCGCGGAGCTGAATACGCCCGACGAGGTTGATGGCTTCATGGCGGAGGATTCGGGGACGACCCTGGTGGTGGTCAACTCCGTTTGCGGATGCGCCGCCGGTATGGCGCGGCCGGGCGTTCGTCTCGCTCTGGAGAACGGCATAAAACCCGACCGCCTGGCGACTGTATTCGCGGGCCAGGACGTGGAAGCTACCGAGCGGGCACGGAGCTACTTCGGAGACTATCCACCCAGCAGCCCCTCGATGGCGTTGTTCAAGGACGGCGAGCTTGTCCACTTTGTTCCGCGGCACCAGATCGAGGGGCGCACCGCGGAGATGGTGGCGGAAGCGCTTGCCGCCGCCTTGGAAGCTAACTGTTCGCCGGTCTAGGGATCATGTTTCACGAGGATAGGCACGAGTTACACGGTATCACGGTCGTCGTCGAGATGCAGGGGCCGCTGACCTACATCGGGCGCTGCCACGATATGGATGATCAGAAAGTCGTCCTCCTCGACGTCGATCAGCACGAGGACGGCGATGATGGTGAGTCGAAGGACGACTTCATCGCCAGGGCCGCCCGGGTCGGAGTCTGGGTGAAACACAAGCAGCTGATCCTGCCTCGCGCCCAGGTCGTCGCCGTAACGCGTCTGGGAGATCTCTCCAAGTAAGATTTCGGGGGCGGGGGCGGGGCGCGCTCACGCGCCTCTGAATCCCGCTCCGGTTCATGGGCCGTCCGGGCCGCCCGTCTAAACCCAAGAAACGAGACAGATAATTGAAAAAGCCACTGGGAACCGTTCTGTCGGCACTCACCCTGGCGTGGGCCGTTCAACCGGTTGCGTTTGCACAGTCGAGCAATGTCGAAATCATCCTGCTCGCCGGCTTACAGTGGGGCGGCGGTGCCAGTACCAGGGAAGGGGAGCTCAACATCAAGGGTAATCCTCAGTACGGCATAGCGTTGGATTACTACGTGACACGCGAGAGCGCGGTTGAGCTATCCTATACGCGTCAGGACACCGAGCTGGAATCCCGGACCTTCGGGGGCATTCGCGAAACGCTCTTCGATATGAGCGTGGAGTACTTCCAGATCGGCGGCCTGAGGACTTTCAAGTCCGGTCAATTCCAACCCTTCGGCATGTTCACTCTCGGAGCCACGCGTTTCGCGCCCAAGGATGTCGGCGTGGGCGATGAGTGGCGCTTCTCTACCGTCCTCAGCCTGGGTGGGAAATTCATGGCGACCGAACGCATAGGCCTGCAGCTGCACGGTCAGTTGCTCATGCCCTTCATCAACGGCGGAGGTGGATTCTTCTGTGGCGGCGGCGCTGGATGTAGCGTCGGTATCGGCGGTACGGCGATGGTCCAGGGCAACGTCGGCGGTGGCGTGATCATCGCTTTCTAGCTCGGCGGCGGAACGGAACCTCAGCAACCCTTACGGGGTTGGTTCAACGTGGCCCGCGACGCGGGTCTCTCCCCGCCTTCGCCCCCGCGCCCCTCCCCCCCAACCAGAATGAGCGGAATAGGATGCGGCGAAACATGAAACATAGGATTGGGACCTGCGCCCTGGTGGCTTTGGTGCTACCCGCTGTGGCTGCCTGCACGGCGGTGGATTCGGCCCGGGACGAGGCGGGCGGGGTTGACGCCGAAAAGGTAGTCGCCACCGTCGACGGCCGCGAGATCAAGATGGCAGACCTTCAGGTCGAGGTGGGCGACCGGCTGGCCGAGATGGATTTCGAGTATCAAAAGGAGCGACACCGCGTATTGGAATCGGCGCTTGACGATATCGTGCGGCGCCAGATACTGGAGGCGGAGGCCGTGCGCCGGGGGATGACGCTCCAGCAGCTGGTGGCTGCTGAGACCGCGGCGGCGGTGGATGTGACAGACGAGGAAGTGACCGACTGGTACGATCAGAACGAGGCGACGCTCCGGGGTCAGAGCCTCGAGGCGATGTTCCCGCGCATTCAGGAATTCTTGGTCAACATGCAGCGTGAGCGAGTTCTCCGGACCCTGACTCGCAAACTGGCGCGCGACAGCGAGATCGAGTTCTTTTTGGAGCCGGTGCGGGCGGATTTCGACAACACGGAGTCCCCGGTTTATGGCCCCGATGACGCGCCGGTGACGCTTGTCGAGTTCTCAGATTTCGAGTGTCCGTTCTGTGGTAGTTTCTTCAGCACGCTGAACGAGATAAAAGAAGAATACGGCGACCGGATTCGCATTGTGTACCGGCAGTTTCCACTCACCGAGATCCACCCACTGGCCTGGAAAGCTGCCGAGGCATCGCTCTGCGCTCACGAGCAGGGCCGCTTCTGGGAGATGCACGACCTGATGTTCACCGAACAGGACCGGCTGCTGGTAGATGACCTGAAGGAAAAGGCTAGCCGGCTGGGCTTGGATCGGGCGGCGTTCGACGCCTGCCTCGACTCCGGCCGTTATGTCGAGCGGATCGAACGCGATATTCGTGAAGGTCAGATCAACGGTGTGACCGGAACGCCGGCCATCTTCCTCAACGGCGTACAGCTTCCGGCTGGCGCGATTCCTTACGAGGCGATGGTGGAGTTCATTGAAAAGGAACTGCGCAGAGCGTCTGCTGGCTAAACGGTCATCAGGACGGCGGACGCTCTCCTATCCGTGATCCGATCTCTTTGAAGTGGCCGCCGAGGCTCGCCCCGCCATCGATGGTGATCTCGACTCCACTGATCAGCGAGGCCGCCGGCGATGATAGGAAGAGTGCTGCGGCGCCGACGTCCGACGTTTGGACCAGGCGACCCAGTGGAACCTGGCGACGGTACGCATCCACGATCCCGATCGATTCGGCCAGACGCCGCGCCCCTTCAGTGTCGGCAACCAGTCCCGGCGCCAGCGCATTCACCCGAATCCCGTCGGGGCCCCACTCCACGGCCAGCGTACGAGTCAAGTTCAGAACACCTGCTTTCGCCGCGCCCGAGTGCGCCATGAAGGGCGCTCCCGAGTCCACATAAGTCGTGGTGATGTTGATGATCGAACCAGCGCCAGCCTCGCGCATCGTCGGATAGACCGCCTGACTGACGTTGAACGTTCCCAGCAGAACGATATCAACTACAGCGCTCCAGCCGCGCGGCGACAGCTCGGAGGCTCGCACCAGGAAATTGCCCGCGGCGTTGTTGATCAAGTGATCTATGCGCCCGAACTCCTCGAGCGCTCGGCTCACCGCCGTGTCCACCGTCTCTCGATCGCGGACATCCGCTTCGAGGGCAAGGGCTCGGCGACCCAGCCCGCGAACCTCTTCCGCTGTCGACTCCATGTGTTCCCGCTTCCGGCTGACGAGAACGATATCGGCGCCGTGGCTCCCCAGGGCCAGAGTGATGCCCCGGCCGATCCCGGTGCCGCCGCCCGTGACTAGAGCCACCTGCCCGGTCAGGAGATCGGGACGGAACGTTCGCTCTTCGCTTGATGTTGGCATGTAAGGCTCCACCGTGCAAATCGGTTCGTCGAACGTTATAATCAGCCTGGGCATCTAACAAAAGACATGCAACATAATAAGGTGACCGCACCGCGCCCCGCGGGAGGGCCTGCGGGCGGGCCGTTTTCCAGGAGATCAGCAATGCGCCCCGAAGGACCTGTATCGCGCTGGGTCATCGTCCGCGATCTGGCGATCTTCCAAACCAAGCTCTTGCTGGACAGTCTGAAGGATCTGATCCTGGCGCCCGCTTCCCTACTTGCGGCGCTGCTCGCGATCTTCTTCGGCGGCGAGAACCGCGGTCGTATCTTCTACTTCGTTCTGCGAATCGGAGAGAAATACGATCTGTGGCTCAACCTGTTCGGCGCCGCGCAGCGAGCCGACGTGGACGGCCTCTTCGGCGGCAGCAAGGCGGGCACGGATAACCTGCTCGGCCGGTTGGAACAGCAGGTTCGGGGCGGGGATGTGCCCCGAGTCCGCAGGTAAGTGATCACTAACTACCGAAACTAGCGTTTCTCCAGCGGCACGTACTCCCTGAGCTCGGTGCCCGTGTAGACTTGCCGCGGGCGCCAGATCTTCTGATCGTCGTCCTCCAGCATCTCTTTCCACTGGGCCAGCCAGCCCGCGGTGCGTGGGATCGCGAAGAGGACGGTGAAGAACTCGGTTGGTAGACCCATCGCCTGGTAGATGATACCGGAGTAGAAATCCACGTTGGGGTAGAGTCGTCGCTTGACGAAGTACTCATCCTCGAGAGCGATCTTTTCGAGCTCGAGCGCGATATCGATCAGCGGGTTGCGCCCGGTGACTTCAAACACGTCCTCGGCGACTTGCTTGATGATCGCGGCTCGCGGATCGTAATTCTTGTACACGCGATGGCCGAAGCCCATCAACCGGAAATCGCCTTTCTTCACGCGTTCGATGTAAGCTGGAATGTTATCGGTAGAACCGATCTCCGCCAGCATGCGCAAGACGCGTTCGTTGGCGCCGCCGTGTAGTGGCCCGTAAAGAGCGGCGGCTGCTCCTGCCAGTGCCGAGAACGGATCCGCATCGGAGCTTCCAATCAGCCGCATCGTACTGGAACTGCAGTTCTGCCCGTGGTCCGCGTGGAGGATGAACAGGATATCGAGCGCGTTCTCCAGCACCGGGTTCGGCTCGTACCTCAGCTCGCTGATCTTGAACAGCATGCTGAGGAAGTTGCCCGTGTAACTCAACTCGTTGTCGGGCATCACATACTCCAGGCCGCGGAGATGGCGGTAAGTCAGCGCGGCGATGGTCGGCATTTTGGCGATCAGGCGGACGATCTGTCTCGTCCGACACTCCGGATCGTGGATATCTTTCGCGGCTGGGTAGAAGGTCGAAAGCGCACCCACCGTACCCACCAGCATCCCCATCGGGTGGGCATCGTAGTGGAAGCCTCCCATGAAACCCTTGAGGCGTTCGTTCAAGAGGGTGTGGTGGGTGATCTCGTTCACCCAGGCCGCCAGTTCGGCCTCCGTTGGTAGCTCGCCCCACAGCAGCAGATAGGCTGTCTCCAGAAACGAGCTGTGCTCGGCCAGTTGCTCGATCGGGTAGCCTCGATAGTTGAGCTTTCCCTCATCCCCGTCGATCCAGGTGACCTCGCTCTTGGACGATGCGGTGTTAACGAAGGCCGGGTCGTAGCTCAGCAGGCCGAAATCGTCGTCGGAGACCCGGATCTGCCTCAAGTCGGCGGCGCGGATATGCGCGCTCCTGAGTGGATTCGTTCCGTACTCGATGGGGATCTCGTAGGCCTGTCCGGTACGATTGTCCGTGATGGTCAGCGTGTCATTCGCCATCGCCCGCCTGCGGCTCCTTTCATATTGAAAAGTCCGGTTGGGGACCGGTTTGCTGGTAGTCCCGGAATCTCTCAATTTGTGGTGCACTCCGCCAGTGAGGATGAACCCTATGCTAACAGGCTGTCCCACCCAGCTCCGCTGGCTGGCTGCGCTCCTCGCCGGCGTCCTGCAGGCGTGTTCTCCTGGCGCCTCGGGGGGAAATGTGGGGGGAGAAGTTCCGGCTGGCTGGACGGAGGAAGTCCCACTTCCGGTCCCGGTGACCAACAACGCGGTGACGGCGGTCTGGGCCGGCGGGCAGCAGCTGATCTTCAGCTTCTCTGGCCTGGACACCACCCGCCAGTATGACGGGATCCATGCCCGGGCCTTCCGCTACGATATGAACGCCGGCGCCTGGGCAGAAGTTAACAGCCCGGGCACGCCGCGCCTGGCCGCCACTGCCGAAACGGTGCGTGGCCGGGTCTATCTGTTCGGCGGATACACGGTGGGATCGGACGCAGGCGAGAAAACGCTCCCCGCGGTGGATGTCTACGATCCGCTGAACGATACCTGGAGCCAGGGCGCCCCCATGCCTGTCCCCGCGGACGATGCGGTCTCCGGCGTTTGGCGCGACTCGCTCATCTTCTTGATCAGCGGCTGGCACGATCGCGACAACATCTCCAACGTACAGATCTACGATCCGTTCGCCGAAAACTGGCGGCAGGCGACGCCGATCCCCGGCGCCCCGGTGTTCGGGCACGCCGGTGCGATCGCCGGAGATGCCATCGTATACATCGATGGCGTCCGCGCTGCGCCCGAATCTCCCCGCTTCCGGATGTCGGCGGCCTCTTATGTAGGGCTCATCGATCCAGACGACCCGTCGCGAATCGACTGGCGGAAGCTGCCTTCGCATCCCGGACCGCCCCTCTATCGCGCCGCCGCCGGGGCACTGGACGAATGGATCTTCTTTGCCGGTGGTACGGACAATCCTTACAACTACGATGGCATCGGCTACGACGGTGAACCGTCATCGGCGCGCGCCGGCTTCTTCGCTTATGATGTCACGTTGGGCGACTGGGTCGTGCTCGATGCCAAACCGCTGCCATCGATGGATCACCGCGGCCTTGTCGTGGTGGGAAGGGCTCTGTTCATCGTCGGTGGCATGCTGGAGGGACAGAGGGTCACGTCACGGGTCCAACGCTATGGGGTAGAGCGTTGACTCTCATCGCTCGCCTTTTCACACGCTGGACCGTCTGGTGTTCCAGCATCTTCTATCGCTTCGAGCGCGTCGGCGCCGACCTACCCCATGGCCCTACGCTCATCATCGCAAACCACTCGAACATGCTCATCGATCCGGCCCTCGTCCTGCATGTCGTCAGACGGACGGTGAGAACGCTCGTTAAGGCGCCCCACTTCCGCACGCCGATCTTCGGTAGCGTGCTGCGTGCCCTGGGTGCGCTACCCGTCTACCGCATGCGCGATGATCCACGCCTGCTAGCCAGGAACAAGAGCACGATCCACGAGGCAGTCGACGCGCTCGGGTCCGGTGACACACTGCTGATCTTTCCAGAAGGGGGTAGCGATCCGAGCGCGTCGCTGCGTCCCCTCAAGGCCGGCGCCGCCCGCATCGCGCTCACGGCGGAGGCCAAGAGCGATTGGAGCTTGGGGCTCAGCATCGTTCCCATCGGGCTCGCTTACCGCCGGCGCGATCGCTTTCGCGGCCGGGCGCTGGCTGCCGTCGGTCAGCCGCTGCGCGTCTCAGCTTTGCGGGGTGAGTACGAGAAAGACCGTGCCCGCGCCATACGACGGCTCACGAATCGATCGGCCGCTGCCCTCGAGTCACTGACCCTCAACCTCCAGACGCATTCGGACATCGAGCTGGTCGAAACGATCGATCTCCTTCAGCAGCGGGCGCGCGGCGCGCGGCGGCCGGAGTTGCAGCGGCTGGCTGAACGCATCCCCCGCCTGAGGCGGATAGCGCGCCGGCTGGATTGGCTACGCTCAGAGCGGCGGGAGAGCTATGAATGCCTCGCCAGCTCGCTCGGGAGGTATGCCGCGCGACAGTGCCGGCTACTCGGACGCCGCGCCGGCAGTGAAGTCGTCGATCTCGATGGGATCGATTCGGGTGAGCTGCGCCGGAGGGGAGTGCGAATGCTGATCGAGGCTCCCGTCGCCGCGTTGGGGTCCGTTCTCTGGTCCGTCCCCTACCTGCTGGCTGGCCTGGCAGTCCGCATCCTGAAACCGGAGTGGGAAACGACGGCTACGGTCAAGTTGCTGGCTGGTGTCGTACTCTTTCCGCTGGCTTACCTGGTGTGGCTACTTCTCGCAGGCGCCTCGAAAGGCATCGCGGCGCTGATCGTTACGGCGGTCGCCTTGCCACCCCTGTTGCTGTTCACGATTCGCTGGCATGACCGTCACCGCGAGCTGCTGTCGGACATCTGTGTTCTACTGCGAGTGAGGCGCCGTCCGCAGGCGTTTCGGCGCCTGGCGCGCCAGGCACAGGCTGCCCAACTGCACAGCTTTGAGGGAGGAGATGAACGATGAAAGAGACGCCCCAGGTGAAACGACGCGAGATCACGTCCTGGTGTCTCTACGATTTCGCCAATTCAGCGTTCACGACGCTGGTCGTCACCTTCATCTTCAGCCAGTTCTACACTCGCGTAATCGCCGAAGACGTTATCCATGGCACCGTCATGTGGAGCCGGGCCGTGATGATATCGGCGGTCATCGTTGCCCTCTCTATGCCGGTCGCGGGCGCCATCGCCGATTTTTCGCGCCGCAAGAAACTGTTTCTCTTCATAGCTACCCTGGTGACCATCGTCTTCACCGTGCTCCTCTTCTTTATGGGTCCGGGAATGGCCTTCGAGGCGGCTGTCATCTTCATCATCGCAAATGTCGCGTACGAAGCGGGACAGGCTCTCTATAATGCCTTTCTTCCGGAGATCTCCACGCCGAAGAACAGTGGGCGAATATCAGGATACGGATGGGCGCTCGGCTATGTGGGCGGTCTGGCAGCGCTCGCCATTGCGCTGTCGATGGTCCAGGGGTCGTGGCTACCCGATGCAGCATACTTCAGCGTGCGAGCTACCAATCTTCTCGTGGCGATCTGGTTCACCTTGTTCTCGGTGCCGCTGTTTCTTTTTCTGCGCGAGCGCGGCACGAGCCGACCCCCGGATGATGGGTTGTATGTAAGAGAGGGAGTCCGACGAGTCCTCGATACGTTCCGCCACTTGCGTCGCTATCGCGAGGCGGGCAAGATGCTACTGGCGCGGTTGATCTATAACGATGGCCTGGTCGTAATCTTTTCGTTCGGCGCGATCTACGCGACCTCCGTGTTCGGGATGGACACCGCGGACGCCATCAAACTGGGGATCACCCTGAACGTAGCCGCCGCTATCGGCGCTTTCGGGCTCGGATTCCTGAACGATGTCATCGGCGGTAAATGGACCATCGCCATCACGCTGGTGGTATTGATCATCGCCACCGCCTTCGGCGCGACAGCGGAGACTCCGACTGGCTTTTGGATCGCGGCGGTAGGAATCGGGCTGATGGTAGGGCCCAACCAGGCGGCCAGCCGCAGCCTGCTCGCCTCGATGATTCCAAGCGAGAAACACGGTGAGTTCTTCGGCTTCTTTGCCTTCTCCGGCAAGCTCGCCTCGGTGGCTGGCCCGTTTATCTATGGCACTGTCGTGATGTTGACCGAGAACCACCGCTACGCCATGGGGTCGATCATCATCTTCTTCGTCGTTGGGCTCCTCTTGCTACTATCAGTCGATGAAAAAGCCGGTATCGCTTCTGCATCTTCATCTTCATCCTAGGAGTAGAAGACCCCATGAGTGACTCGTCGCGCACCGCGCGCCGGACCCATTCGTTCACCGAATCGGTGATCCGTGAGATGACGCGAGTGTCCAATCAGCACGGTGCCATCAATCTGTCGCAGGGATTCCCGAACTTCGCGGCGCCGGAGTTGATCAAAGAGGCTGCCTGCGAAGCGATACGGGCGGATATCAACCAGTATGCCGTGACCTGGGGTTCCCCGCGCCTTCGAGAGGCCATCGCTAACAAGTACGGGCGCTTCTACGATATGGATGTGGATCGGGATCGCGAGATCACGGTCACTTGTGGGGCCACCGAAGCTATGGCGGCGATCATGCTGGCTCTCGTCGATCCGGACGATGAGGTCGTGATCCTCGAGCCCTTCTACGAGAATTACGGACCCGACGCCATCCTCTGCGGCGCCCGGCCCGTCTTCGTCCCCACGCTCCACGATGGAGGCCTCGATGCCGATGCCCTGACCGCCGCCTTCAGCGCCCGCACGCGGGCGATTATCCTCAATACTCCCAACAATCCTACTGGACATGTCTTCACAAGACAGGAGCTTGAGACCGTAGCTGCGCTGTGTCGTGAGCACGACGCGATCGCCCTGACCGATGAGATCTACGAGTACATCCTTTATCAAGGTGAGCATATCCCGCTGGCCACCCTGGATGGGATGCGGGAGAGGACCGTCACCGTCAGCGGCTTCTCCAAGACGTTCAGCGTGACGGGCTGGCGCGTCGGGACCATCATCGCGCCTGCCGAGTTCACCGATGCCATCCGCAAGACCCATGACTTCCTTACCGTCGGGGCGCCCGCCCCACTGCAGGACGCCTGCGCTGCCGCGCTGGAGCAGCTCGATCAGAGCTATTATGATCAGCTGGCCGCCGATTATCGAGAGCGCCGAGATGTTCTCGTCGAAGGACTGCGAGCTGCTGGCTTCCGTTGCAACAACCCCCAAGGCGCCTACTACATCATGGCTGATTTTTCCGAGCTCAGCGAGCTGCCCGATTCGGAGTTCGCGATCTGGCTGACGCGCGACGGCGGCGTCGCCACGGTCCCGGGCTCCAGCTTCTTCAGTGACCCGCGCCATGGTCGCCGTCTGGTTCGCTTCGCCTTCTGCAAGACCCTCCCGATGCTCGAGCAGGCGGTGGCGCGTCTTGCTACGCTATGACGTCGGAGAAATGCAAGCCAGCTCAGTCTGAGCAAGAGAAATACATCGGGATCAGACCGCGCTTTAGAGGGTAGGGATTAATTGAGAGAGGGCGGTGAGGCGGGGAATGCCCGGTAGGGACAAGATTTGCCGGGTTTGACCGATATTCTACCTGAAGGCTGTCGGGCCCGATTCTACTGCATCGGTGCGGACAGCGGCGCAGTAGGCAGCACGTGTTTTCCCCGCCCGCGGTAATACCCGCAACGTTGGAGGTGACGGATGATAGTTCCGAACATCCGTGCGTCATTTGGACCTGAGGACATCGAATTCCTCCTCAGTGCGCTCGCCGATCATACGGGCCGAACCCGTGAAAGTCTGGAAGGGCAGCTGTTGGAGGAAGGTCCCGATTCGCTCCTGGATCATCCCGCCGCTCAGAAGGCCGTGCAGGAATGGGTGGGCCTTCGCGGCGGGGGCGAGGGCGGGGGCGGGGGCGCACCTCCCAGGGTTGCGTTTTACGTGATGGTGCGGCACACGCTGCTCGAGGCTGGACTGCCCGATCCGAGGATCGCCGACTATATCGCAGCCTTACTCGTGGAGTTCACACGTAGTGGCCGCGCGCAACGTATCGCCCGCTACGATGATAAGACCTACTGCTACCTTGTTGATCTGGTTGCCGATATCGAGTCGGAGAGCTCGGAACGGCGACAGTTCCTGCTGCGAGCACACCTTGGAAACTACTCCCTCTGGCTCTCTGGACTGTTCCCGGACTTCGTGGTCGCAAGGTTGCACCGCAAAGGCGCGCCCGGACTCGGGTACTATGAAGATCTAGGCGCCACTGGCTTTCGGCTCGCCAGCCAGTGCAGGTTGGCCGGTCACTACGATGTCGCCGATATCTACCGGAATGTCGCCGACGGCTTCACCGCCGTTCGCCGCGTACTGAATAGAATGTCGGATCGCTTCTTCTTTGCCACTCCCACGCCGTCGGTAGACAGACTGCTCCGCCAGGTAACTGACGATCTGCTTTAGGGTTGAACCGTCGAATTTCGGAACTCGCTCATAAGGGGTGGGTACGGATGATAGACGGGCGTCCAGCGGCGCCCCAACTTTGAAGTTGGAAGTCAGGTCCGAGCGGGCTGAGGAAACGCTGTAAAGCAGCAAGAAACAAGGGTGGTGCGCGATGTCCGTGCAGGAACTCGATATTATCAGTCTGATCCGTGAGCGGCAGGATTCTGCCAGCTATCAGGACCTGCATTGGGAGGGCTCCTTCCAAGAATACCTCGGAATGGTGCGTGACAAGCCGGCGATCGCGCGTAACTCCTTCCAGAGGATGTACGACATGATAATGTCGTACGGAACCGAGGAATATACCGAGTACAAGAAGAAGATTACACACTTCAAGTTCTTCGACGATCCGTCCGAGGGCGGCAAGAATGCCGTCTTCGGACTCGATGTGCCGCTGATGAAACTCGTTCAGACGATCAAGGCGGCGGCTATGAGTTATGGTCCCGAGCGCCGCGTCCTCTTGCTGCACGGACCCGTGGGGAGCGCGAAATCCACCATCGTTCGCTTGCTCAAGAAGGGACTCGAACATTACTCGCGTATCGAGGAAGGCGCCATCTATTCGTTCGGCTGGATCGGCGATGGATCCACCATGCCGGAGGCGGCGGCATCGCTCGCAGCTTCGCCCGAGGCGGAAGCCCGGGTCCGCGAGGAAGGGCTGCCTTGCCCGATGCACGAAGAGCCTCTTCACCTGGTGGCAGCCGAGTTCCGGCAGATCTTCCTGGACGAGGTGAACAAGAAGCAGACTGATTTCAGGCGCATCCATGTCGAAGGCGGCCTGTGCCCGGCCTGCCGGTTCATGTTCAACCAGTACATGACTCGCTACGATGGCGACTGGACGAAGCTCATCGATCATGTCCGTGTCCGCCGGCTTCTGTTGTCGGAGCAGGATCGCGTCGGGATCGGGACCTTCCAGCCGAAGGATGAAAAGAACCAGGATTCCACAGAGCTCACCGGCGATATCAACTACCGCAAGATCGCCATCTATGGGTCCGACTCCGATCCTAGAGCCTTCAACTTCGACGGCGAATTCAATATCGCCAACCGCGGCTTGATCGAGTTCATCGAGGTGCTGAAGCTCGATGTGGCGTTCCTCTACGATCTGCTCGGTGCCTCGCAGGAGCATAAGATCAAGCCGAAGAAGTTCGCACAGACGGATATCGATGAAGTGATCATCGCTCATACCAACGAGCCGGAGTATCGGCGCCTGCAGAACAACGAATTCATGGAGGCGCTGCGCGACCGCACCGTGAAGATCGATATCCCGTACGTCACTAAGCTCGATGACGAGATACAGGTTTATGAGCGCGACTTCAATCCGAAAAAAGTCAGAGGCCAACATATCGCTCCCCATACCGTCGAGATGGCAGCGATGTGGAGCGTCCTCACACGCTTGGAGGAACCCAAGAAGGTCAATCTCACCAGGCTGCAAAAACTGAAGCTATATAATGGCAAGACGCTGCCTGGCTTCACCGAGGATAACGTCAAAGAGTTGCGTAAAGAGGCTCGGCGTGAAGGCATGCAGGGCATCTCGCCGAGATATATCCAGGATAAGATATCGAACTGCCTCGTCGCCGATATCGAGGAAGCGTGCGTCAACCCGTTCATGGTGATGAAGGAGCTGGAGTCGGGACTCAGACATCACTCGCTGATCACCGATGAAGAACAACGGGAGTTCTATAAAGAGCTACTGGCCACGGTGCGCGAAGAGTTCGAAGATATCGTCAAGAACGAAGTCCAGCGCGCCATCAGTGCTGACCAGGAGGCGATCACAAGGCTGTGCGGCAATTATATCGATAATGTCAAAGCGTACACGCAGCGCGAGAAGGTGAAGAACAAGTATACGGGCGATTATGAGGACCCAGACGAGCGGCTCATGAGATCGATAGAAGAAAAGATCGATATTCCGGACAGTCGCAAGGACGACTTCCGCGCTGAAATCATGAACTATATCGGCGCGCTCGCCGTAGAAGGCAAGAGCTTCGATTATTCGACCAATTCACGACTCCAGAAGGCCCTCGAACTCAAACTGTTCGAAGATCAGAAAGACTCCATCAAGCTGACCAGCCTCGTCTCGTCGGTGATGGACAAGGAGGCTCAGGAGAAGATCGACGTCGTTAAGGGGCGCCTCATTCGTGACTACGAATACTGCGACATTTGTGCCACCGACGTGCTCAACTTCGTGGCGTCTATTTTTGCGCGCGGCGATGTGAAAGAACAGAGTGACTGATGGGTGAGTCGTACGCCGGTTTCTCTGCGATCAAGCGCATCGAGCGCGATAGGAAGCGCTTCGACGCCATCATCCGCGGTCGAATCAAGAAGGACCTGCGCAAGCATATCACGCGTGGAGAGCTGATCGGCAAGCGCGGGCGTGAGCTGGTGTCGATCCCCATCCCCCACGTCGAGTTGCCTCGCTTCGTCTACGGGGACAAACAGATGACCGGCGTAGGCCAGGGAGAAGGTGAAGAGGGCACACCGATCGGCACCGGCGATGGCCAGAGCGGTGAAGGGAACGCCGGCGATCGGCCCGGCGTTCACATTCGAGAAGTCGAGCTCTCGATCCAGGAACTCGCCGATCTGCTCGGTGAAGAATTAGAGCTTCCCCGCATCGAGCCGCGCGGCAGCGAAAAGATCCGCAACTCGAAGAGCCGCTATTCCAGCATCAGGAGCGTGGGGCCAGAATCGCTGCGCTCGTTTCGCCGCACTTATCGCCAGGCGCTGAAACGCCAGATCGCATCCGGCAACTACGACCACAAGCGCCCGGTCATCATCCCGGTCCGCGAGGACATGCGCTACCGTTCTTGGAAAGAGGTGCCGGAGCCGGTGGCGAATGCGGTGATCATCTATATGATGGATGTTTCGGGATCGATGGGTAACGAACAAAAGGAGATCGTGCGTATCGAATCGTTTTGGATCGATACGTGGATCCGGGCGCACTACGATGGTATCGCTACCCGGTACATCGTGCATGATGCGGTCGCCCACGAAGTCGATCGTGAGACGTTCTATACCACGCGGGAGTCGGGTGGCACGAGAATCTCGAGCGCTTACGAAATGGCTGCCCACATAGTAGAAAAAGATTACCCTGCCGACGACTGGAACGTCTACTGCTTCCATTTTTCCGACGGTGATAACTGGGGTGGCGGCGACGACGAGAAATGTTTCAAGCTGCTCATAGAGCGCTTACTTCCCCAGGTTAACCTGTTCGGCTACGGACAGGTCGAGAGCCGATACGGCTCAGGCCAATTCCTCGAGTCGTTACGTGAGAACGTAGAGGACGAGGCGCTGGCGCTCTCCCAAATAGCCAACCGCGACGCCATCCTGGACTCGATCAAGGAGTTCCTCGGCAAGGGTAAGTAGCATGCCGCAGAGTCTCAGCCCCGAACTTCAGAGATTACAGAAGGAGATCGAGGGTTACGCCAGGGAGTACAGTCTGGATTTCCCGAAGGTGATCTTCGAGGTGCTGGACTGGGAAGAGATCAATGAGGTCGCGGCCTACGGAGGCTACCCGGCCCGCTACCCTCATTGGCGCTTCGGGATGGAGTACCATCAATTGTCCCGCAGCTATGCCTACGGCCTGTCGAAGATCTACGAGATGGTGATCAACAACGAGCCATGCTATGCGTATCTGCTGGCCGGGAACCCAACCGTCGATCAGAAACTGGTCATGGCCCACGTGTACGGGCACGCCGATTTCTTTAAGCACAACTATTCGTTCGCTCATACGAACCGCAAGATGATCGATGAGATGGCGAACCACGCTGCCCGCATCCGCCGCTACATGGAGATATACGGTGAAGACGAGGTGGAGGGATTCCTCGACCGCTGCCTATCGATCGATAACCTCATCGATTACAACGCTCCCCATATCAGGCGCCGGCGCCGTGAGGAGCCTGATGTAGACGGAGTGTCACCGGTCAACCGTGCCCAACCGATGAGACTTGCCGCCAAGGAGTACATGGAAGAGTACATCAATCCAAAGGCTGCACTGGAGGAAGAAGCGGAGTCGCTCGAGGAAGAGCGCAAACTGGAAGAACGGTTCCCGGTCCAGCCAGAAAAGGATGTACTGTCTTTCCTGATCGAGCATGCCCCGCTCGCCAATTGGCAACGTAACGTGTTGGGTATCATTCGGGAGGAGTCGTATTACTTTGCTCCGCAAGGCCGCACGAAGATCATGAACGAGGGGTGGGCTTCGTACTGGCACTCGAGGATCATGACTGAGAAGGCGCTGACCGATGGTGAGGTCATCGACTATGCCGATCATCACAGCGGCACGGTCGCCATGCATCCAGGCCGCCTCAATCCATACAAATTAGGACTCGAGCTGTTCCGCGATATTGAAGAACGTTGGAACACAGGACGCCACGGCGCCGAGTGGGAGGCGTGCGATGATTACGAGGCACGCAAGAACTGGGATACGGGTGCAGGGGAAGGCAGAAACAAGATCTTCCAGGTACGGGCGATCTACAACGATGTGACGTTCATAGATGAATTCTTGACCGAGGAATTCTGCCACAAGCACAAGTTCTTCGCGTATCGTTATAATGAATCGACGAATCGATACGAGATAAGCGATCGTTCCTTCGATGAGATCAAGCGAGCATTGCTCTTCCAGCTCACCAATTTCGGTCATCCCTGGATATACATCCGCGATGCCAACTATCTCAATCGTGGCGAACTGGTCCTATGGCACCGCTATGAAGGTGTTCCGGTAAGACAGGATTATGCGCGAGAAGTTCTCGAGAGTCTCTACAGCATGTGGACGCGGCCAGTGCATCTCGAAACTTTTGATGAGGATAAACATATAGTTCTCAGTTACGATGGCGAAGCACACACGACCCAAGAGCGTTAGCCTTGTAACCCCACACCATCGAGTATACTTTCTGGAACCACTTGGGCCGACAGCTGCGCGCTCGGCGTACCTGGCATAAGGGATGGAGGTGTTTGGTGTCGGAGGACCAGCAGCAGAAGCTGATCGGTAAGATGAGCTCGCACAATACGACCGAATTAAAGAAGTTCTTCGAAGGTTCAGAGATCAAGGGCGACTGGCAGCTCATCTATGCTGCGAGCTATAACGGATGCATCATTTCCCTTCCTGCAAAGGACGGCGGTCAGATGCGCTTGCGCCTCGCCGCCCGCTACGAACACGAGTTCCCCTATCTGGAGATGCGGGTCGACCATATGGGCGGTTCGAGCGACGACGATTCAGAGT
>SDBV01005797.1_pt1 | contig 17331 bp, 32 predicted proteins | sample 2277081 | NCBI WGS metagenome assembly SDBV01 (sample SAMN10402039, study PRJNA504765) | marine sediment metagenome | isolation source: marine sediment core GS10_PC15, 223 cmbsf | place: Arctic Ocean: Southern Knipovich Ridge | collected 2010 | reverse complement strand
ATATAACTTTTATGGGTAGTTTTCGATTATGGTGTGATGACGATGAAGAGAGAGAATTTAACGAAATTAAAAATGAATATGAACCTCTTGAACCGTATTTAAGAAAAGAAACCCAAAGATTAATTGATCAAATCGGAAATATAAAAATAAAAAATGACTAAATTTAAAAGAAAAATAAAATCAAGCGCCGACGCAATCCTTACGGCAGATTGGCATTTAAGGGTTGATACCCCTCTTTGTCGCACAGATGATTTTTTTACTGCTATGGAACGTAAAATTGATTTTATTCTGGATTTATCAAAAGAACATGATTGCCTAATATTAATTGCAGGAGATTTAGGAATCAAACCGCAATGGCCTAATTGGTTACTTGAATGGACTATAAATAAATTTGAAGGCCATGAAATTATTATGATCCCTGGTCAACATGATCTTCCAAATCATCGTCTTGATCTGTGGGAAAAATCTGGAATTGGGGTTTTACAGGCGGCCAGAGTTATTAAGGCTATTGGTATTGCTAATGATGCAACTTATGAAATTGATAATTTATTTGAACTTGCCGCATTTCCATATGGGGAGAAAATGATTCAAAAACTAAAAGATAATCTTCCTATAATTGCCATAACTCACCAAATGATCATAGAGTCAAAGCCCCTTTGGCCGGGACAAGAGGCCCCAAAAGGACATCAAATTCTAAAGAAGTTTTCAGGATATAATCTCATACTTTCAGGAGACAACCACAATGCTTTTGTTGCAGAATATCAAGGAAGAAAATTAGTTAATCCTGGGAGCATGATGCGAACTACAGCAGATCAAGAGAGCCATAGGCCACGAGTTTACTTATGGTATGCAAGTACAAACGATATCGAACCAATATATCTGCCGATAGAACAGGGAGTAATCAGCCGTATACATATTGATGTTGTACAAGATAGAGAAAATAGGAATAAAGCATTTATAAAAAGAATAGCAAAAGATACTAAAATTCAATTATCATATGAGGATAATCTTGAAAATTATTTTAATAAATATCGGACTTTAAAACCGGTAAAAAGGAAAGTGTGGGAGGCTGTAGAATAAATTTTTAAAACTTTATAGAAATCTTATAATATAATAAAGGGAAAAATTTAACAATGTATAAAGTTATCGAAAAGAAAGAATGTAAAAATTGTCAATAAGAAAAAGAAAATAATAAAAACAAAAAGTAAAAAAGGAATGAAAAATTGTAAGTTGATGATGAGAAACAATTAAAACACTAAATTAAAAAGGAGAAAGAAAATGGAAAATCAAAAAAAATTAACGCCGGAACAAGTACTTGAAACTACTGTGCAGTCAATGCTTCACTGGAAATCACAGTATGGCAAAGAGGTTTCTTTTAGTTGCCAGATACAAACCATTGCTCTCCAAGCAGAAAATAAGGCAAGGGGATTAGAGGAACAAATAAAAGTACTGAATGAAAAAATGAAGTCTTTAGAAGCAAAGCCTAAATTAGTAAAAAATAAGGATGACAAAAAATGAGCACCGAAAGGCTTTTAGAAATTAAAAATCAAATTGATGGTGCAAAAAGCAAACAATCTGAAGTCACAGGCCAAATCAAGTCTATTGACGACCAGATGGAACAACAATTTAATGTCAAGACCTTATCTGCGGCAGAAAAAGAATTAAAAAATATGGGCCAAGAAATTGATAAAAAAGAAGCCGAGTTTACAGATGGGCTTGAGGGCCTTGAAAGTGCCTATGATTGGGATTGAAAATTTAATCCTTGATTTATTAAAAAGAATAATATATACTCATGTTGAATAGTATAACAACAAATCAAAATTACAGACCCGAGAGTTTTCATATGGCGACATATGAAAGCGTTGTTGTTAACGCTATTCGCTCTCGGGTTTTTCTTTTTGAAAAGGAGTTTAACATGGGTAAAAGTAAGTTTAAGAGAAGGAAAGTTTTAGGAATTTGTAAATATTGTGGTAATAATGCCTATTATCAATTTAAAAATGGAGTTTTATGTTGTGAAAATAATACTGCCAAATGTTCTGTTTTAAGAAAAATCGCCAGTGAAGCAAAAACAGGGAATAAAAATCCTGCAAAAAGACCCGAAGTTCGCAAAAAAATCTCTGAAGCTAATAAGGGCAGAAAACTTTCCAAAGAAACTCGTAAAAAACAATCTATAGCAAAAAAGGGAATAAAAAAATCTAAAGAATTTTGTAATAATCGGTCCATAAGAATGAAAAAATATAATCCTATGAAAAGACCAGAAATTGCTAAAAAAGTTGCTATTGCAATGACGGGTAGAACAGGCAAGGCAAGCTCTAGGTTTGGCAAAACCCATACTAAAGAAGTTTGTGAAGCACAAAAACAAAGAATGTTAAATGGTGGATCGGAACATTCATTATCTTTTGTCAAAAATCCATCTAAACCTCAAATAGAGTTATTTGAATTAGTTAAAGAAGTATTTCCTGAAACACAAATTGAATATTGGTCTTTAAAATATCGTATTGATATTGCAATTCCTGATAAATGGCTTGCTATTGAATATGATGGTTCATATTGGCATCAAGACCAAAAAGCTGATAATAAAAGGCAAAAAGAACTTGAATCTATTGGATGGAAATTTCTGAGATATAGAGATTATATACCGAATATTAATGAATTAAGAAGAGATTTAGAAACTATAATATGAATTTACAAAATATAAGAAGACGACTCGAACAAAAAAAGGGTCAAGCAAGCCAAATCAGGGCTGATCTAAAAAAGGCTACTGATAATTGCAAAAACATTGAAAGAGAAATTTCTTATTCTGAGAAAGCCCAATCTATCATCCAAACAATCGCTCGTGCTACGCAAAAGGAATTGGAATACAGAATTACGGAACCTGTTAGCCTTGCCCTTGCTGCCGTCTATAGTAATAATCCATACAAAATGGTTGCGGACTTTCAAATGACAGCAAGAGGAAATACTGAGTGCCATCTTGGGTTTGAACGGAATGGGAATATAATAAAGCCAGTAGATGCTCATGGTGGAGCTACAGGTGGAGGTCCTATAGATATTGGTTCTTTTAGTTTACGAATCGGCAGTTGGAGTTTAGCCCAACCAAAATCAAGACCTATCCTTATCACAGATGAACCTTTTAAATGGATTGATAAAGAAAAAATTCAAGGTAGCGAAATGACAACGATGCACTTGGCTGGGCAGATGCTAAAGGATATTTCTCGACCTCCCCCCGATGGACTGGGGTTGCAAATAATTATGTGTAGCCATATTGAGGAACTTATTGGATGTGCAGATCAAATTATCAAAGTATCAAAAGATAAAAACGAAATATCATCTGTTGAAGTAAAATAAATGTCTTTTGAAGAAGAAAACCCATTAAAAATATGGAGGATTTGCATTTGCCCCGAATGCAAAAAGAAACATGAAAGAATGATATTTTATACAGGGCGGGCAAAATTTCCACCATATAGATGTAAAGAATGTAAATACAATTACGAATATAATACAGAAGAACAACCATTAGTAGATCATGAATATCATCACAATATTTCAAAAGGGACATTGGAATGAAGCCTAAAATAAATAATTCGGCAACAATTAGTAAAAAATCATTTTGTAAAAATTGTGGTTGGCCAGTTGTTGAAGCATGTTGCACTGATGGAATGCTTTGGAAACACCCAACATCTGATTGGTGGCTTTATTGTTCAAATCAAGGATGTAAAAAACATAATGGCGAAGAACTTAATATTAATGGGGAGGAATTAGAATGGACATTCAGAATATAAAACCTAAAATCGTAGTAATTATTCAAGCAAGGATGCAATCAACAAGATTACCAGGAAAAGTGCTTTTGCCATTGGCGGGAAGACCGGCTCTTTGGTGGATATTAAAGCGGACCTCATTAGCCAAATCAGTAGATGAAATTAATATTGCGACTACTGATAATCGAGCAAACAGGCCTATTTTAGATATAGATTGGCCTATTCTAGATTTTTCACGAAAAAATAAATTTTCTTATTTTGTATATAAAGGAGATGAAGAAGATGTACTTGGCCGAGTTTTAGCAGCAGCAAATTTTTATAAAGCCGATATCATTGTAGATATAACTGGAGACTGCCCGATGGTAGATCCCCGACACATAGATCATTTAATAAAAATTTTATTAGACGATCGCTCTCTTGATTATGTATCTAATTGTGTCTATCGAGATTGGCCAGATGGTTGTGATATTCAAGTGTATTGGACAGATGCTTTGATGAAGGTAAAGAGACAATTTAATCCTCTAAATCATGTAGGCTGGAATATTCCAAGGCCCCCAGGAATATTTAATTTTTATCATTTGTCTGCGCTGTATAGAACGCATTGGCCAGAACTTGGACTTACTCTTGATACACCAGAAGATTATGAAATGCTTTCGAGATTATTCGATAAATTTGGAGATGATCCAGGCTTTAGTATTGAAGATATTATACAATATTTAAGAATATATCCAGATCAAATTACAAATGCAAATGTTAGAAGAAAAACCCCAGAGGAGGGATAGAATGAAAAAACAACCACCCTTATGGATTAGAATACTTTTATTTCCTTTTCGGCTTTCGGGTCTTTTATTATTTTTGTTAATATTTATAATTGCTACTTTTTCAAAAAAAATGGACTGGGTAATGGACTGGGCAATAAACATCTTAGACAAAATAATACCTGATTATCCATAAAAAGGAGGGGATAAAAAAATGAAGGCCATAATTAACAATTTATTATTTGATACAGATAAATCAGAATTAATTTTCTCAATAAAAAGAAAGCCTGTTTATGGCGGAGGTAGTGGTCCGGCTGGTTCAGGATATGTTGGAGATAAGCAACAAGATTTTTATATAACTAAAAATAATCGATTTTTTGTAGTAGAGACAAATTGGGAAGGTTCATATATGTTTTGGAAAAAAACATCAAAAACGCCAGAATATAATTTTTATATGTCAAATTTACAGGATATGTATTGGAGAATGAAAGATGAGCCCGAAAAAAATCAACTTACTTTTTTTAAAAGATTTCCTCCAGTGGAAGCATAATCACCAACAAAGAAGGAAATAAAGTTGATAAAAAATAATAATTTTCAATAATATAAACAAGTAATAAAGGAGGGGTAAATGGGTAACTATAATGTAGCAGTAATAGGGTGTGGTAGCATAGGGGCAAACAAGCCCGATCATATAGATTTTCCGGGCTCAGAAAATATTTTAACCCATTGCAATAGCATTAATAGACATCCTCAAACAGAATTATTAGCTATTGTAGATACGGATGATGATCAATTACAAAAAGCAAAGGTTAAGTGGCAACCTCAATTAACAGTTAGATCGTATGAAGAAATTTTACATACTAAACAACCGGATATTGTGATTGTTGCTACACCAACCGAAAATCATTTCGAAGTACTGAGTGAAATATTAAGATTTGGAATTCCAAAATTAATAATTGCAGAAAAGCCTTTTTGTCAAACATGGAATGAAGCGGATGAAATAATGCTTTATTTAAAACGCACAAATGTTCCAGTCCTTGTTGATTATATCCGCCGCTTTTCTACAAAATATCAAGAAATTAAAAAACAGATTGATTCTGAACATTATGGTAAAGCATTAAATTGTAGAATTCTTTATACAAGAGGATTTAAAAGAGAAGGTTGCCATGCAATAGATTTAATGAGATATTTTTTTGGGGAATGTATGGGCTTTCAGAATTTATCTTTTACATATAATTATAATTATTCAATTTATGATTATGATAAACTTGATCCAACTATTCCAGTTTATATGGGGTTTGCAAATTGTCCTAATGTAATTTTTCATCCATTTGATGGGCGGCAATATGGAATATTTGAAATTGATATTTGTTTTAAAAAAACTCGCTTACGATTTATTGATAATGGTCTTTATATTGAACAATATCCGATTAATCAAGAGAATGAATGGGGGCATAAATCACTTGATTATAGTTTGGTTAATGTAATCAGGACAGAAACACAATTAAATACGGCGTTATATAATGTAATTGACAATGCAGTACAATTTCTTGATGAGAAAGACGATTTAATTTGTACAGCAGAAGATGCAATCGAAGTTCATAAAATATTGGAATGGTAAAATGAGAAAAAATCCAGAAAAATGCGGGAGCATGGATTGTGAGTACAACTAATGAAACAACAACCTATTGATATTTTAGAACGAGCAATATCTCTTGGTGCCTCTGATAAATTAATATCAGATTTAACTTTAATTCGGGAGTCATATAAGTATGGGAAAAGAAAAGTTATTCCCTATTGTATAATATCTGGAATATTGGCTATATTTTCTATTTAATGGCACTTGAATATTGGAAATTAAATTTTATTATTGCTATATTGCCTATGTTAATTTGGGCCTTATCTGCCGTAATAATAACTCATCTTGTAGGTTATTTTGTGAATCAATTTAAAGAAAGGAGGTGAAAAGAAAATGAGAAACTACTTTCAGATTGAAAAAAGAAATAAAGAAATTTTTATTGCCGAGGGCAAAGAAACAAAAAGATTTTCCCATAAGGATTATAATCCTACAAAATACTGGAACAAATGGGAAAAAATGGAAAATGAAGAAAAGCTTTTTGCAAGGATAAAAGAATTATTAGATAAAAATTAAAAAACAGTTTGTGGGCGGGAGATAGGGATGGCAAAAGGGTTTTGGGTTAATCCCGCCAATACCTGATGCTACCCGCCCACAATTTAAAAAGGAGAAAAGAAAATGAAACTCGCAATCAACGGTGGCCCGCCTATACGCAGGACTTATTTCCCATCCCAGAATACAATGGATCATAATGAAATAAATGCTGTACAGGATATTATGAGAAAGGGACGATTATCTGGATATCGAGCATCATGGGGAAAAGAATTCTGGGGTGGTCCGGCCATTCAAAAATTAGAAGCTGAGTGGAAAGAAAAGTTTAATGTCAAACATGCGATCCCGGTCAATAGTTGTACAAGCGGACTACAAATTGCTTGCGGGGCTATTGGATTAGAGCCAGGTGATGAAGTAATCGTAACCCCTTATTCGATGACAATTTCCGCAACCGCTCCTTTGCTTTGGAAAGCGGTACCTATATTTATCGATATCGAAAAAGATTATTATTGTATCGATCCAGATAAAATCGAAGAGCAACTAAGTCCGAAAACAAAAGCCATAATTGCCGTCTCACTTTTTGGCCAGCCTTATGATCCCAAAATAAATGAAATTGCAAAGAGACATAATCTTATTGTAATTGAAGATGCGGCACAGGCGATTGGTTCTAAAATATGGAAACAAAAATATTCGGTTAATATAGATAAAACTTTTGTTAAAACCGAGTATAAAGAAGATTTATGTAATGCTGGAACACTTGGCGATATCGGAGTGTATTCTTTTAATTATGGAAAACATATAACTTGTGGAGAAGGAGGAATGATTGTTACCAACGATGATAACTTGGCTATTAAATGCCGACTTCTTATGAATCATGGCGAAGCAGTTGTTAATGATATACAAACTGAAACAGGGGCCGATAGAAAGTTTTATTCACAATCAAAAAATATGTTTGGCTTCAATATGAGGATGACTGAATTACAAGCGGCAATTATCAGTGAACAGCTTAAAAAATTCGATGATCTATTAAGTCAAAGAAGAAATAATGTTCAAGTATTAAGTCATTATTTATCAGAAATACCTCCTATTTCATTTTCAAAAACAAGAGATAATTGTACTCATTCCTATTACGTCTGCCCCTTCGAATGGGACAGCGAAAAAGCAGGCGGGATTCATAGAGATGATTTTATCAATGCTGTTAAGGCCGAATTGCCGCCAAGAGTAGATAGGGAAAATGAAGATTGTGGTATAGGAAATGGATACATCAAACCTTTGTACTTATTTCCGATTTTCCATGAAACAAAATGTAATATAAATAGAGCGCTTAATTATGCAAAAGGATCATGCCCTGTTTGTGAAGACTTATGGAAAAATAAATTGTTTTTGACGATTCTACATAGTCCTAATTCTACTACAAGCGATATGAAAGATATTTGCAATGCCTTTGAAAAAGTTTGGGAAAGCAAAAATGAACTTGAATAAAAAATATGGATATGCATATCAATGAAAAAAAGACCAAAGAGCCTAAAATCACAAACTATTAAAACCAAATGTGGATTCGGAGTTTTATATGTAATTGTTTCTGAAGATAAAGATGGAAAGCCATTTGAAACTTTTTTACATATTGGAAAATCAGGAGGGAGTATAAAGGCAAAGGCCGAAGCAATTGGCAGATTAGTTTCTTTATGCTTACGTTCCGGAATAGATATCAAAGAAATTATTAAACAATTAGAGAACATTGAGGGAAATCATCCAGTAAATTATAATGGAAAACTCATTAAATCTTTACCGGATGCTTTTGCATGGGTATTAAAGGAATTATATGGGGAGGAGACAAAATGAAAGAAATAAAAAATGCTGTAGAAGAACTTAGCGCCAAAATAGAACATCTGGAAGCTTCTGCAAATAATTATTTCGGAGAGCGGGAAATTACCTTTAAAGCCACTGGACGGCGTGAAGGGGCGTTGATACTAAATATAAAGCAAACAGGCTTCAATGATTTAGTAGAAGTTCTTGGAATTTTGGAACTTTTTAAAAGCGATATAATAGGAAGATTAAGTTTGAAGGAGAAAAAATAAATGCCAGTGAAATGGATCGCAGAAATTGGCTCAAATCATAATAGATCTTGGGAACGGATAATAAAATTAATTGTAATGGCTAAAGCAATAGGCTGTGATGCCGTTAAGTTTCAGTTTTTTAATCCAGAAAAACTTTATGCCCCTGAATTTAAAGATCAAATAAACAAAATGAAGAAATGGGCTTTGCCATATGATTTTATTCCTGGAATTAAAATCCGTTGCGCCTTAGAAAATATTGAATTTGGCGGTTCTGTCTTTGATTTAGAATCACTTTATTTTGCTGAAGCCTGTGTTGATTGGCTAAAGATAGGAAATTACGAATTACTTTATACGGATTTGATTGAAGCAGTAATTAAAACCAGAAAACCTTGGATGATTTCAATAGGAATGGAAAGTTTTGGCCATAATGATCGATTGCCTGATTGGCCCAATGACTATCTAAAAAATATTAGAGAAGCAATATCTAAAGGAATATTAAGTGTAGCTCCTTCAAATCCTCCTTTTGCTATTTTATATTGCAATTCAAATTATCCAGCAAAACCAGAGAATTGTAATCTTCGTAATATCAAAAGGCTATCAAATTTAGTTGCAAAAAATATTTTTAATATTAAAGCTGGCTGGAGTGATCATACAACAGAGCCCGGTATTATTTATAAGGTAATTGAAATGGGGGCAGAAGTAATTGAATTTCATTTTGATCTTGGAGATGGATTAGGATTTGAATCAAAAATAGGTCATTGCTGGAAACCAGATAAAATTGAAGAAGTAATTCGCAATGTAAAAATCGGAGAGCTTGCCTGCCAAGAAAACGATACCGATGAAACAGAAGCAAAGAAATGGAGAACAGATCCAGAAGATGGAATGCGACCAATGAAAGAATTCAGGGAGGAACTTTTAAAATGAGTAATGGCAATGGAGAAAGCCCGCATATAACCAATCCTATAAAACCATCTGCATTTGGCATGAATTTTCAATGGCAAGATAGGATTAAAAGAATTGAATTAAAAAATGGAGAAGATGTACTTAAATTAGCAGAAGTATTTGCATCGTTATTAGATCAACATAATATTGAATATATTATAAAGGGAGAATAAATGAATTGCAAATGGTATAAATCATATGGCAATAGTATAAATTGCCATCATTCAAGTAGAAGATGGCTGTGGATTTTCAAAAAATCATGTCCATTAGTTTTAACTGATAGAAGATGTGAATTACAAAAAATGTATCCAAAGCCAGAAGGGGTCCCTCCCCTTCCTATACTAAAAACATCAATATCTCAACTTGTTAATTTGGAACTTGAAATACTTAAACAAATTTCATTGTATTACCCATTTTCATTAATTGAAATTAGAAATAGTTATTTACGCTTAAAATCATTTGATAAGGTTATAGAATCTCTTAAATATTCCCTAACCAGTAATTTGAATTTATATGATGCCACGGAGAAAATAAAATGCCAACAATAATGAATATAAATTGTAAGTGGTATGATTCTTATGGCAGATGTGATCATTCAGACCAAAAGAAATTTTTATGGATTTTTAAAAAATCTTGTCCATTGACTTTTTTATATAATAAAAAATGTGAATTACAAGAAATGTATCCAAAACCAGAAGGAATGCTTCCTGACCCTCCTCCCGTACCAGGGCCAAGAGTAATATCTTCTAAGCCACCCATACCAAGAGGAAGATGCCCAATTGATTATCGTTCAATATTAAGGGGGCTTTATAAATGAAACAATTAAGAATTGATTCAGCAATAAATTTACTTGAAGATTGGCTTTTATTACAAAGAAAATATATTAATCCTATATTTATTTGTGATCAAAGAACGCTAAGAAAAATTCAAGTAATTCACGATGATGATCATAACTATTTTTGGGGATATGATTTTAATAATATGACAAATGGATTATTATTTGAACAACCACTTCTTAATGATGAAAATATAAAGGGCCTATTTATAATGGAGAATAACTACAAATGAAACATACAATTATTTACAAAAACAAGAATGAATATGCCAGTTTTCCATTGATTCAAAAACATGAAGATCGAATTTCAATTAGTTTTTTTGTTGCGCCGGTTCCTGATCATATGGGAATATTTAAATGGAAAATAATGCAATCATTTGATCGGGGAAAAGCTTGGGAATCATTGGATGTAAATCCAGGAGTAGTTCCAAGAGCAGCTTCAGATATGTTTGAATATAAATTGGGTGAAAACATAATGATGACGGGTTCATATGGATTTATGAGGTCAAAAAATCACGAAAAAATTTTTAGGAGCAAAGGATTATCGGTAAGAGCATTTGATAGCAATTATGAAGTGATTGATCAAGAGATCTATATTATTCCAACCGCGGATATTGTTTTAACATTCCCAAGGCCATTGGTGCCTAAAATTTTAAAAGATTTCGATTATACATGGAAAGGAGAAATAAGATTAATTCCGGCTTATGCCGTTCTAAAAAATGGAACAAATCGAGCATTAGCCTGGAGATCTGAAGACTCAGGACAGACTTGGCGATTGTATAATATGTTTCCCTCGGAAGTAAATGTAAATGAAATGGCCTTCATCTGGACAAATAAAGGTATTCTTGCTCATCTCAGAAGTGATCAACATCCTTATATTATGGAGTCCTGGTCTAAAGATGGAATAACCTGGACATATCCAACAAATATATTTAGCAATAGAGAATCTAATAGAAATATAATTGGCGGACCGCCTCATTTATTAAGGTTAAATGATAATCGGATTTTATGTACTTATGGATATCGTTTTAATTCAGGAAAAGAAGAAAAAGGGCCAATTTTTAAAACCGGTATGGGAATACGCGCAATTATTTCTGAAGACGAAGGAAACACTTGGAATAATTTTTTTATATTAAGAGATGATGGAGGATATTGTAGTAGTTTAAGAAAAAAGAAATTCTGGCAAAAGAAAGTACATGCGGGAAATGATGTCGGCTATCCGACCTCAATTCAGCTTGATAATAATAAAATTTTAACCGCTTACTATATAACTTGTAAAGATCAGATAACAGGAATTGAAACTACTGAATGGGAGTATAAATAAAAATGGATAATAACAGGGTTATTATTATACAGCTTGAAAACGGAGGAAAGTATGCAAAAAGCCAAAGTCGTACATTTTAATCTTTTCCGACCAGAAAACTCACTTTTTAAACAGCTAAAAAATGCACGGGCTGAAATCCAAACTATAACTTGCCGCAATAGTGATAATTGTCAGTTGTTTGCACGCAGTGAATGTGCTTGCCGACACGGTTTATACGGTGGGCGCTGTCCATACGGAAACCGAAGTAGCCAATCAGGGTTTACGCGACGTGCTACGAAATACCATAGTTGGTGTGCAAAACAGAAGAAAAAATATACCGGGGTGGGTTTTTTGGGTGATCCGAAGGCATTGGGGGTTGTTGGCGATTATATATTTTTACCATATGCTCACATGGAGATGTTGAAGAGCTTGCCGTGGGATGGTCACTTTATCAAGAAAGAAGACTTCACAGTTGAAAACATTACCAAACTTATCAAATTTCGGCCACAGGCTATATTCGGCGGAGAGATTAAGTCGTATCAAAAAGAGATTCCCCCACAATTTTTAAAACATTTATCAGAACAAATGCCGGAGTTATTTCAGCAAGTGATTTCAGCAGATGAATATGCAGGCAAAAGGTATGCTGAATTTACAAATATTGGACGTGAAGCAATTCTTGAAACGACCACCCCAAACATTGGCCAATATGCCGATATGCACGGCGGCTTGTGGACATGGGACGGTAAAAAACTACGCTCCGAGAACTCGAAAGCATCTTTCTTGTTGGTGAAAAAGTTTAAAATGTTGAGTATTGTACCAGAGGAAAAACAAGTTGTTAAAATTACTGATGAAAACCAGGTTAATCAGGATACAGTATTTTTCGGATAAGGCGGGGAGACTTCGATGGACAACTGTATAATTTGCAGGAAGGAAAGATTGAATAAAATGCCAAAATTTTTACTATTAAATAATTTTCAAATACTAATTGCAAAAGAATTTGCAGACATTGAATTCTTATTTGCTTGTCATGGAGGCAACACAAAAGAGCTTTGGGAAAAGGCCTTAGAATTAACTCATGAATCTTTACTATCATTTAAAAAAGTGGTTAAGGAAGTCTTATTAGAAGATAATAAAAATAGGCAAAAGCCAACCGGATTTTTGCAATGGAAGGAATAATATATGGAAAAGAATAACTTATATAATAAGGAAATTCTTATCAGTGGTGGCAGTGGCAGTTTGGGCCAGACACTAACTAAATTATTACTTGAAAAATATAAACCAAAAGGAATACGTATTTTCAGTCGTGGAGAACTTTTGCAGTGGGAAATGCAAAACAAATTTAATCAAAAATATCCAAATGCTCCTATATCTTATTTAATTGGTGATGTTAGAGATAAAGAAAGATTAAAACTTGCCACTAAAGGAGTAGACATTATTGTGCATTGTGCTGCCTTAAAGCAGGTTCCAGTGGGCGAAAATAATCCACTTGAAGTAGTAAATACTAATATAATTGGATCTCAAAATATTATTTATTCGGCTTTAGAAAACAAAGTAGGAAAAGCAATGGCAATCAGTAGTGATAAGGCGGTTTTGCCAATTAATTTATACGGAGCCGCTAAAATGGTAATGGAAAAATTATTTATTCAAGGCAATGTATATGCAGGAGGACGATATCCAAAACTATCCTGTTGCAGATACGGAAATGTTTTGGGTTCAAGAGGTTCAGTTGTTCCTCTATTTCAAAAACAATATAAAGAAACCGGAGAAGTTACAATCACTGATCCAAAGATGACAAGGTTTTGGATCACGTTGAATCAAGTAGCTGAATTTGTGCTTAAATCAATCGAAGAAATGACGGGAGGAGAGATTTTTATTCCCAAAATGCCAAGTGCACATATTACAGAAATACTCACGGCAGTTATTCCAGGACAACATAAGATTAAATATACTGGGATTCGGCCTGGAGAAAAATTACATGAAACCTTAATCACTAAAGAAGAAAGCACAAGAATAAAAGAAAATGATAATCGTTATATAATAACTACAAAAGAAGTATTGCCTGCAATGGAATTTGAATATAGAAGCGATACTAATTCAAAATGGCTTAATTATAGAGACATAAGAAAAATGCTTGAGGGAGGTTAAAATGAAAATTTTGCAAATAGAAATAAACCAATCTTTAAATTCTCCAATTGATATTAATAATATTGAAATTAAAGAAATAATGATAGATTCTCAAATCGCCGTTCCATTATCACCAGAAGTCAATATAAATAAAAATGATACACTTTGGCTCGATATAATTGATAAAGATACTACAAAATTAGAAATTCGTAAGATCCAAGATGATTTAAATGATATTTTCCCAGACAATACAATACTTGTTATACCAAAAGGGCACAAATTAAGATTCACTGAATGTCCTATCAAATACCACGAATAAAGGATAAATAACATGGACGAAAAAGATTTAATTCCTATTGATACAGATATTATTTGCTGGTTTAAAGGCCTAATTCATGGTGACAATAGTAAAGAATATCTCAGGCAAAGAATCAATGAAGTACTTAGACTGCAAATGTATAAAGAAATATTAATATTAAGTGACCATAGACTTAATAAAGAGCTAAAGGGGCTATAATCATGAAAAAAATAATAATGCTTAGGCCTGCAACAATGAATGATTCCACCATTCTTTTGCAATGGCGTAATGATTCAGAAACAAGAAGGGCAAGCCATAATTCAAAAGAAATCGAGCAAATGGAGCATATAGAATGGTTATTTAACCTCATTGATAATCCAGATAAAAAATTATATATTGCATGGGAAAAGATAGAAGAAAGCCCATATTGGCATGATGAAGATCAATCTGAATATTATATTTCTATTGTTAATCCTGTCGGAACTGTCAGAATTGATTATAAAATGAACAAGGACTATGATGAATTATCATGGACTGTTGCTCCAGAAGCAAGGAGAAGAGGTATTGGCAAATTAATAGTTAAGATGGTAGCAAATCAATACAAGGATAAACTTATTAAAGCAGAAATAAAAATGGATAATATTGCAAGTATCAAAATTGCTGAATACATTGGAATGCGTTTTAATTATAAAGATACTATAAATAATATTTTGCATTATTTTCGGAAAGGAATAAAAGATGATTAAATTATACGAGGCAGAAAAATTCTATGTCAGACCATTTATCAAAGAAGACATTACAGATGAATATTTATCATGGTTTTCAGACACAGAAGTAACTAAATACACATCACATGGATTATATGGATATACAAAAGAACAGGCCTTTGAGTTTTTTGAAAAAGCAGAAAAGGCCGGAGATATAATTTGGGCGATAGTTGTAAAAAATACCGATCCTAACCAAATTTTATGTTATGGGCCTGGAAAATATACTTCAATTCCTTATTATATCCACATTGGTAATATTGCCTTTCAAAATATTAACTGGATAAACAGAACGACCGAATTCGCTGGAGTTATCGGGAATAAAGATTACTGGAATAAGGGAATTGGAACAAAGGCTATAGGCATTCTTTTTGAGCATGGATTTAATAAACTAAATCTAAATAAAATATATCTTGGGACTGCTGTTACAAATATAGGCATGAAAAATATTGCAATTAAATTAGGTATGAGGCCTGAAGGAATATTAATAGATCACGTCTTTTTAGAGGGCCAATATACTAATATACATCAATATGGAATTTTAAAAAAAGAATGGAATTGGCCCAATGGAAAAGATTCTGAACAAAATTCAAAAGATCAGGGAAGATAATAATAAAAACTGGATGGCGATTTTAAAACTTGCCTTTAAATATGCGCCAGATGAAGCTAAATTAATAATGAAAGATATCTGTATTTCTGATCAACAAATTAATAAATTAACAAAACAGTTAATAGAATGAAAATTATTAGAAATATTGAAGTCCCAACAGGCAATATCCTGGTTGTTCAAGGACAAAAAGGGAAATTAGAAATGTTATCCCTTGGGGATTACGGAAAGAACATAAATCTCAAATGCGATGCTATGGGCCTTGATAGGGATATCAAAAAAGTTGAGCACCAAGGTATGTTACCTCTATCAGAAAAATGGGTTATTACGATATCAACTCAATACGGCTGCTCGATGGGTTGTGAATTTTGTGATGTCCCAAAAGTCGGACCCGGAAAGAACGCTACGCATAATGATTTAATCAAACAGGTTTTAACGGGCATCAAACTTCATCCCGAAATCACACAAACCAAAAGGCTTAATATTCATTTTGCTCGAATGGGCGAACCCACATGGAACCCAAATGTCTTAGACGCAACCAAATGGCTAAAAACACATATTGATCCTGAGTACAAAATCCATCCGGTAGTTTCAACCATGATGCCGAAAAAGAACGAGTGGTTAAAAACTTTTATCCATACTTGGATGCGAATGAAAAATAGACTTTTGCAAGGGGAAGCAGGATTGCAGTTAAGTATTAATAGCACCTATAAAGATCAACGCATGAAGATATTTAATAACAATGCTCATACCCTGGAAGGTATCGCAAAAATTATGGAGGGTATTATTCCATCTGGTCGTAAAATTACACTCAACTTTGCGGTAGCACACTATGAAATTGACCCCTGGACACTTTTAAAGTTTTTTGATCCTGATGACTATATTATCAAACTTACACCAATGCACAGAACCCAAAAAGCGATGGAAAATGATATTAGAACTCTCGGTGATTACACAATAATGTATCCTTATAAAGATATTGAGGAGAGACTGAAATCGGCCGGATATGATGTATTGGTATTCATTGCTTCAAGAGAAGAAGATTTGAGCAGGATAACATGCGGTAACGCTATACTTTCGGGTACTATGCCAGAAACTAAATATCAAGAGGAAATAATATGAAAGAAAATCAAATCCTAAAAAATAATCTCAAAATCTTAAAAGAGATCAATCCCCCATTGACAAATTGGCTCAAAAAGGAAAAGGATGTTGATTGGATTCAAGAAATTAAAAGTCAGAGCGGAGAAGATAATTTATTAATTAAATCAGGAAGCCAATCATATCCTGCCTATTCTATGAAAAATCCTGTCAAGGAAGCTAAAAAGGCTGCTAAGACAATGAATCTTTTTAAAGAAGATATCAGTATTTTAATGGGAATCGGTCTCGGATATCTTGCAAATGAAATGTTATCTAAAATAGAAAAAGGTCATAAGATCATTGTTATTGAACCTGTAGCACAAATTTTGAAAATAGCATTAAGTAAATTTGACTTTACTAAATATTTTAAAGATGGCACCCTTCTTTTGGTGACCCCTGGCGAAGACAGTATACCAAATAAATTATTATTTGCATTACATTTTCTAAGTAACGAATCTGTGATAGGGGCCTGGCCATTTACAATTGAATTATATACCCGAAAAAGGCCGGATGAATATAGTGATTTAACGAAATTAACTTCAGATATATTAAATCAAATACTTTGTAATACAGGAACAATTGCCGGAGCTGCAGGGGGCATCATTGCAGATAATGATATGGTT
>SDBV01005796.1_pt1 | contig 17331 bp, 14 predicted proteins | sample 2277081 | NCBI WGS metagenome assembly SDBV01 (sample SAMN10402039, study PRJNA504765) | marine sediment metagenome | isolation source: marine sediment core GS10_PC15, 223 cmbsf | place: Arctic Ocean: Southern Knipovich Ridge | collected 2010 | reverse complement strand
CACAACTCGAATGTGCGACGGCCTGGTTTTTGAAGGGCTGATAGAGCGAAGCAAGGAAACCATGGAATTCGAACCGTTGCTGGCTGAATCCTGGGACGTATCGGAGGATCAACTGGTATACACATACTACATGCGAAAGGACGCACGTTTTTCTGATGGCGTTCCAGTGACTGCCCATGACATCAAGTTCACTTACGACACTATCAAGAATCCTAAAAACGAAACGGCTGATATTCGAAACTACCTCAGGAGCATCGAAAAGGTGGAGGTGCTCGATGATTACACAGTCAGGTTCACTTGCAACAAGCAATACTACAGGCATTTGGAAATTACCGGCGGATCATATGCCTACCCAAAGCACATATACGGCAAAGGCGATTTCAACACACATGAAAACAACCGCGCACCTGTCGGTTCGGGTCCTTACGTTTTTGAGAACTGGGTAACGAACCAAGAAATCGTTTTTGCGCGGAATCCGGATTATTGGGGCGACAAGAAACCACATCTGGACAAACTTGTGTACAAAATCATAACCGACGAAAACGCAGCGTTCCAGGTGTTGGAGCGCCTGGAAATTGACCTCAATCTACGGCTTACTACGGAGCAATGGGCAACCAGGGCAAGTAAGCCGGAATTTGAAAAGGTGCTCAACAAGCATAAATCTTGGGGCTCGACTGGATATTTGGGTTCGTTTGGCTATATAGGGTGGAACATGCGCAAGCCCCAGTTCAGCGATAAGCGTGTTCGGCGGGCTTTGACAATGCTGTTGGACCGCGAGGTCATTCTAAAGGAAATCTATTATGGTTTGGGCAAGGTGATTTCCGGCACCGCGTTCTGGAAAGTCCCGGAATACAACAATGATGTGGAACTTTGGCCTTTCGACCCCAAGGAGGCTTCCAGACTGCTCGATGAAGCAGGGTGGAAAGACTCGGACTCGGACGGCGTACGCGACAAAGACGGCGTTCCCTTCAAGTTCGAATTCTTGATTCCCGCTTCCTCTTCTCCTCAGGTCCGGCAAATGACCACATACTATCAGGAGGAACTTGAGCGGGCAGGAATAGCCATGACTATCCGTACACTCGATTGGGCCACTTTCCTCCAAAACATAACGGATCGCAACTTCGATGCGGTTACACTGCGGTGGTCTATGCCTGCCGACTCCGATCCGTATCAGCTTTGGCACTCATCACAAGCGGAACATGGCTCGAACTACCCTGGGTTCAAAAGCGATGAAGTGGACCTTCTGCTTGAAAACATCCGCATGGAGTTCGACAAGGAAAAACGAATCAAGATGTTTCACAAGTTCCACGAAATCCTACATGAAGAACAACCCTACACTTTTCTTTTCAGCATAGAAGACCTAATCGCTGTTGATAAACGTTTTAGGAATGTCAATGTATATCCTCTTGGACTGGAAATAAGGGAATGGTGGGTGCCAAAAGAGTTGCAGCGTTACCATTGACCCATCCACGGCAATAACTCCAATTTGAGCTAATGAAAGCATATTTAATTAGACGGCTGCTGCTGATTGTTCCTACCTTCATAGGCATAAGCCTTGTTTCGTTCTGCGTGATCCAGTTGGCCCCCGGTTCTCCCGTTATGCTGCGCCTGATGAAAATGCAGGGCCAAATGGGCACGGACATGGCCAGCGAAGAGGTCATCGAGCAAACCAAGAAGCTTTATGGCCTCGATAAACCTATCCCCGTCCAATACGCACTGTGGCTCAAGCAGATGTGTACACTCGATTTCGGCACCTCATTCAAAGATCGCCGGCCAGTCCGCGACAAGATTCGCGACGCGCTCCCCATCACGCTAGCGCTCAATCTTATTTCGTTCGCGTTGATCTACCTTATTTCGGTCCCGCTTGGAATTTTTTCGGCAACGCACACGCGTTCTTTGCCCGACAACGCGCTCACTGTCGTTCTGTTCATACTGTACAGCCTGCCGAGTTTTTGGGTTGCCATGCTGCTGATATATTTTCTGGGCAACGATCAGTATCTGAACTGGTTTCCAATCTACGGACTCAAATCCACCGGCGCTCAAGACTGGCCTTGGCATAAGATGCTCTGGGACAGGACATGGCATCTCATACTACCCGTTTTCTGTCTGACCTACGCCGGGCTGGCGAGCATGTCGCGTTATGCGCGCGCTGGAATGATAGAGACTATTCGCCAGGACTACATCCGCACGGCCCGCGCATACGGTTTTTCTGAAAAGACGGTGATTTTCAAGTACTCGCTTCGCAATTCATTGATTCCCATAATAACCATGGTGGGCACCTTGTTGCCCGCCCTCATCGGCGGAAGCGTGATCATCGAAAGCATCTTCTCGATACCAGGAATGGGCCGGCTGAGCTTTGAGGCAATCTTGTCTCGCGACTACCCAACCGTAATGGGCATTCTATCGGTCTCGGCGCTGCTCACCATGGCCGGCCTCATTGTGTCGGACATCATGTACGCCTTTGCTGACCCGAGAATAAAGTTTGAATAGAGATTCATAAGACAATGTCACTCAAATTAAAACAAAGCTATTGGCGCATCGTCTGGCGGCAGTTCAAGAAGAACAAGTTGGCCGTAGCAGCGTTGGTAATCCTGGTGATTCTTGCTTGCATAGCGTTGGGTGCCCCGTTTCTGGCTGGTGAGAAACCCATAATAATGATGAAAGACGGCCAACGCTACATTTTTCCAAATATTATCAACTACAAGGATCTGGCCTCCCTAAGGTTCGATAGCTGGGAACCGGCGGAAGGCGATTACGCCCTGCGGCCGCTAATCCCACACGCGCCGCAACGTTCCGACCTGCGCAGCCGCTTCAGTCCGCCCGCGATCACGCAGGTGTTCAGCAAGGACGAACAAGGCGGCGGCGAGTTGGCCCCGCGCGCGAAGAAGCACTGGTTAGGCACGGACGACCGGGGCAGGGACATTCTCAGTAGAATGATTTGGGGCACCAGAATATCGATGACAGTGGGATTTGTCGCCGTGGGAATATCGACATTCCTGGGGATAATTATCGGCTGCCTTGCAGGATACTACGGCGGCGTGGTCGACATGATAATCCAGCGAATAATCGAGATCTTCATTTGTTTCCCAGTGTTTATACTCATTCTGGCGCTCATTGCCTTCCTTCCCCCAAGCATATACAACATAATGATAGTCCTCGGCATAACGGGCTGGACACGCGTGGCGCGGCTAGTCCGCGGAGAATTCCTTAAACTGCGCTCCAGCGATTACGCTATTGCCGCCAAAGCGACAGGACTGAGCGACTCGCGCATAATGTTCAGGCACCTTCTGCCGAACGCACTCGCACCTGTCCTGGTAAGCGCTACCTTTGGGGTAGCGGGCGCAATCCTAATCGAATCGGCCCTGAGCTTCCTCGGATTCGGAGTCCCCCCACCCACGGCAAGCTGGGGCGAAATACTACTTCAATCCAAGAACAACCTTCACCGGGGCGCATGGTGGCTGGTGACATTCCCCGGAGTGGCAATATTCCTGACCGTCACCTCTTTCAACTTAGTGGGCGAAGGACTACGAGACGCGATGGATCCGCGTCTGAGACAATAGGCGGTATGATGGAACAGTTGCTAAAGATTCGTGACCTTAAGACGCATTTCTTCACCGAAGCGGGCGTTGCTACGGCTGTGGACGGCGTGTCGTTTGATGTGCCTGCCGGAAAAACGTTGGCACTGGTTGGTGAAAGCGGTTGTGGGAAGAGCGTTACTGCGCTGTCGATTCTGCGCCTTGTTCCTGATCCTCCTGGTCGGATAGTTAATGGCGAAATCCTTCTTCAAGACGACGATCTATTGAAGATGAGCGAGCGCGAAATCCGCGGCGTTCGCGGCAACAGGATATCGATGATTTTTCAGGAGCCAATGACTTCGTTGAATCCGGTCTTCCGTATTGGAAGCCAAATCATCGACGCCATACGTTTGCATACTCAAGCCGACAAGATAGCCGCGCGCCAACAAGCTATAGAGCTGCTGGCTCAAGTAGGGATACCGGCACCCGAACAACGCGTGGATGAGTATCCGCATCAAATGTCAGGGGGGATGAGGCAACGCGCCATGATAGCGATGGCCTTGGCATGCAGTCCCGAACTGCTTATTGCGGACGAGCCGACAACGGCCCTTGACGTTACCATTCAAGCACAGATCCTCGATTTGCTTAACGGCCTGCAACAAGAAAAAGGAATGTCGGTACTCCTCATCACACACGACCTGGCAGTGGTCGCCGAAAACGCCGATTTCGTGGCGATAATGTACGCAGGCAAGATTGTCGAACAAGCGGACGTTGTCGAGCTTTTCGGGAACCCCAAACATCCTTATACAAACTGCCTGTTCAGGGCCCTGCCGACAATGGAAGCTTCCAGTTCAAAAAGACTTTACAACATAAAAGGGCAGGTGCCTGCCGCAACGCACTTTCCCGCGGGATGCAGGTTCCACCCACGGTGCCCGTACGCAATGAAAGTGTGTTCCGAAAAAGAGCCGGCACTCACAGACGACAGCGGCCACAAAACGGCGTGTTGGCTGCATGACGAAAAGACAATGAAAGCCGAAGGACGCGAGACAGGCATTCCGCAAACAGGAGAAACCGCCGCATAATGAACGCGAAGGTACAAGAGAGGCCCCTACTGGAGGTCACAAACTTGGTGAAACATTTCCCGATTCGTAAGGGCGTGTTTTCCAAAGTCGCCGGCCAGGTGCGGGCGGTTGACGGCGTGAGCTTTTCTATCCCAAAAGGAAAGACCCTGGCGCTCGTAGGCGAAAGCGGCAGCGGCAAAACCACTGTGGGACGCTCCCTGCTTCGCCTCATCGAGCCCACTTCGGGCAGCGTGATATTCGACGGCGTTGAATTGACCCAATTGACAGCGAAGCTGCTTCGCAAGTTGCGCAGGCGAATCCAAATCGTGTTTCAAGATCCATACGGCTCCCTAAACCCGCGCATGACGGTCTATTCCGTGTTGGCGGAAGCAATAGCCGCGCACAATCTGAGACCGAAGGGACAGCGAAGAGAGCGCGTACTCGAACTCCTGTCTCTAGTCGGCCTGCCGCCAGAAAGCGCCAACAGATATCCCAACGAGTTCAGCGGAGGGCAACGCCAACGAATAGGAATAGCTCGCGCGCTTGCGGTTGAACCTGATCTGATAGTGGCGGACGAACCTGTATCGGCACTCGACGTATCAATCCAGGCACAGATTCTTAACCTCATGCACGACCTGCAAGAAAAGCTCGGCCTCACATACCTCTTCATTGGCCACGATTTAAGCGTTGTGCGCCACATATCCGACTATGTCGCCGTAATGTATCTAGGAAGAATCGTCGAATATGGTCCGGTGAACGAGATATTCGATAAAGCGGTGCATCCTTACACCAAAGCGCTGCTGGCGGCAGTGCCAGTGCCTGACCCCACAAAGAAAAAGAAGCACGAGCCATTAACGGGCGATGTCCCCAGCCCAATCAACCCGCCCTCAGGCTGCCATTTTCACCCGCGCTGCCCGGAAGCACAGGAAACATGCAAAAACCAAGCCCAATGCCTGGTCGACATCGGCAACCAACACCTCGTAGCGTGCCATGTCCACGCTCCCATCGGCTAAAACGCACTTTCTGTCTATGTGTCGGCGATTTTTAGCGTCATTCAGTATAAAAGCGCACAGATTAACAAGCTTCGGATTATAATTGTTGGCATTCTTGCCAGTTTTCGCTAAACTGGAATAGCTGCACCAACCGAGAGAGAAAATAGCTATGGCGAACGATACGGCAGCTTGAGCAGCAAAACCTAACTTAAAAAAGCGAGGGGCGCCTCGAAGGGCGTGTCACTCAGCCGAGGATATCGCAAGTGGACATCTCCGAACGCGAGCAAGCCGAAGAAGTGCTGCGGCAATATGAGTTCATCGTGAATTCATCGCAGGATATGATGACTCTAATCGACTCGGACTACCGCTACGTTGCAGTCAACGATTCATTCTGCAATAACCACAATAAATCAAGGGATGGAATACTAGGCCGAAGCGTCGCAGAGGTATGGGGCGAGAACGTTTTCAAGAAGGAAGTAAAGAAGAATCTCGATAAATGCCTTGCGGGCAGTCACGTCGACTTCTCCGGTTGGTTCGAAGTTCCTCTTCGTGGACGCCGGCACTTTGAAGTTATGTATGCGCCGTTTAGTTCACCGACCGCATCAGCCAACTATGCGGTTGTTGTATCGCGGGACACAACCGAGCGCAAGAAGGCGGAGAAGGAGCTTTCCCAATTGGCCATGGCTGTTGAACAATCGGCCGAGGCCATTGCCGTCACAGACACCGCAGGAGTGATTCTCTATGTGAATCCCGCCCACGAACGCATCTACGGATACTCGCGAGAGGAGTTAGCAGGCAAGCGCTTCGATATATTTGAGCATGACGACGCAGATAGAAGCTTTTACGATGACATTAATGCCGCGATGGTACGCGGTGAGACCTGGAGCGGAAGGCTTGTCCAGAGACGAAAAGACGGAACAGGCGTGCATGTCCATGCCACCATCTCTCTTGTTCTCGACTCTTCGGGAAAGGTGGTCAACCGCGTGGCAGTGAAAAGGGAGATATCAGATCAGATCAGGATTGAGGAGCAACTGCGTCAAGCACAAAAAATGGAAGCTATTGGGACCTTGGCTGGCGGAATCGCACATGATTTTAACAATATCTTATCCGCCCTGATCATGAACGCAGAATTGGCCCTTATGGAGGATCTACCTGAGGACCACCCAATTACATATTGCATAAAGCAAATTCAAACGGCCTCAAATCGGGCAAAGGATCTAGTTGATCAAATTCTGACCTTCAGCCGTCAGCGCGAAGATGAGTTGAAGGTCATAAATCTCACACCTATTATTAAGGAGGCGCTGAAACTGCTTCGTGCCTCTATCCCTTCAACTATCGATATTCGCCAGACATTATCGGTCAAAGTCGATACGGTAATGGCGGAGCCTTCCAGGATGCATCAAATACTGATGAATTTATGCACGAATGCCGCCCACGCAATGAGAAATGATGGTGGGATACTGGAGGTCGCGCTGGCGGAAACATCCCTGTCGGAAACAGAAGCGCAATCACACGAGGACCTGAAGCCTGGAAAATACTTGAGGCTTCTTATCAAAGACACCGGACATGGCATGTCGCGAAGCGTCATGGAGCGGGTCTTTGAACCATACTTCACAACTAAACGCGTTGAAGAAGGAACTGGGCTAGGGCTCGCAGTTGTTCATGGCATCGTAAAGAATCTAAATGGAGCTATCACCGTTGAAAGCGAGGAAGGCAAAGGTTGTGTTTTCACGGTGCTGTTGCCGCTGGCGGATGCGAATACTGTTCCGGTTCCTGACGAAGCAATTGAAGCGCCAACTGGGACAGAGCAAATCATGTACGTTGATGATGAAACATCAATCACCGACATCGGAGAGCGTATGTTGAAGAGGCTTGGTTACACGGTGCACATCGAAAACAATAGTCTTCATGCCTTAGAGACGTTTCGTGCGGATCCGCAACGTTTTGATGTGGTGATCACGGACATGACCATGCCGGGCATCACAGGAGATAAACTGGCGGCGGAGATGATTAGTATTCGACCTGATATTCCCATTATCATATGCACGGGTTACAGCGCCAAGATTGATGAACACACCGCAAAGAATTTGGGCATAACCGAGCTTGTCATGAAACCCGTGGTCAAGAGCCACCTGGCCAGATCCGTGCGCAGGGCAATAGATAAATCAAAACAATGAATTTGCGGCTTTGAAAAGTTCACGCATGTGACTTCCCAAAGCTCAAACGGTGCTCAATAGCCGGGCAATCAATGCAGGAACACAAATATCAATGGCACGTGTTCTAATAATCGACGATGATAACGCCTTGTGCGACGCTGCATGCCGCTGCATCGAACGCATGGGGCACATCGCGAAACACGCCCTTTCTCTGAAGGAAGGAAGCTCAAAGCTCAAAGGAGAAGGCGCAGACGTGTTATTTCTCGACGTTCGCCTTCCCGACGGAAACGGACTGGCAGCGCTGCCCGCTATCCGGAAAAATAATCCAGACATGGAAGTAATCATTATTACGGGAGAGGCCGATGTAAACGATGCTGAGTTGGCAATCAAGAGTGGCGCCTGGGATTATATAAAAAAACCTCTGACAATGTCCGAAATTGAACTCCAGTTGACCAGGGCACTTCAATACAGACAGGAAAAGGCGACACGCCGCACGGCCATTTTGCTCAAGCGAGGCCGTCTTGCCGGTGAAAGCGCAGGAATGAAAGCCTGCCTTGGGCTTCTCGCTCAGGCGGCAAGCGGCGATGCTAACGTGCTGGTAGTAGGCGAGACAGGCACAGGAAAGGAGCTCTTCTGCAGGGCAATTCATGAGAACAGTCCCAGGGCGGGCAAGCCATTCGTCGTCGTTGACTGCGCCGCGCTACCCGAAACACTAGTGGAAAGCGTACTGTTCGGACATGTCAAGGGAGCCTTCACGGGAGCAGACGGTTCTCAAGCAGGTCTAATCAAGCAAGCGGACGGCGGCACTCTTTTCTTGGACGAGATTGGCGAGCTGCCCTTTTCAATGCAGAAAGCCTTCCTTAGAGTTCTACAGGAACGCCGTTTCCGGCCAGTGGGGAGCAATCGGGAAGAGAGCAGCGATTTTCGTCTGGTAGCGGCAACCAACCGCGACCTAAACCAGATGGTGGACAGCGGGGAGTTTCGCAAGGACCTTCTTTTTCGCGTTCAATCGCTACGTATCGAGTTGCCGCCGCTTCGAGAGCGTCAGGATGATATTCGTCCTATTACTGAAAAGCACATGGAACGGTATTGCAAAAGTCAGGGCATCCCGGTCAAGCAGTGTTCGTCCGACTTTCTGAACGCGCTTGAGTCGCACAACTGGCCTGGGAATGTCAGAGAACTTGTCGGCGTCATTGAAGCGGCCGTGGCGGCAACATCAGGGGAACATACCCTTTTTGCTACACATCTTCCAATGGAACTGCGCGTTGCAATGACGCGCAAGACGATTGAGACGAGCGCAACGCCGAAGGAGGCCCTAAAAACCGAGGCGGTGGCCGGCGCAGGTATTGGAAGTTTCCGCGAGTTTCGCTCTACGGCTATCGACAGAGCTGAACGGCAATACCTGGAAAACCTAGTGTCAGTAGCCGGAAAAAATGTAAAAGAGGCCTGCCGAATTTCTGGACTGTCAAAGTCCCGCCTTTATCAACTCCTCCAGAAATACGATCTTTCCCTTTTCGAGTAGCCATCCCGTATCTCAAAGATCAGTCCAAAATTATCGGACTCAGTCTAATAAAACCGGACTGAGTCCATAAAAACTGGACTGATTCCATTGCTCTTCAAAGCACTCCCCCAGCAGTCCCCTCTTAGCCAACTCCTTTAATTACAACATCTTACGGCTCTTCAAGTCATCTATACACATCCTGGCATGCTTCTTGTGTATAACAAGCTGTCCGTTACGCATTCAGTCAATTGGAGAGTTTTGATGAACGTTGTTTATTTCAACACAAGAACCCAAGACCTTTGTGGACAATTAGACCGTGAGGTCGAAACCCGCGTATTACTTGATGAAATGGAAGTATGCGAGTCGCTTGCCAGTCTTGTCAGGATCCTTTCGAAGCCAGGGAGCAGGAACGCCGTCATCGTACTGCTTGCTGAAACACACGACACTTTGTCATCACTCCTATCGATCCGCGAACTTCTTTTGGACAGGCAAATCCTGCTGATATTACCCGACGGAGAACCGGAGACACTTTCAAAAGGCCACAGCCTTTACCCACGCTTCCTCACAACCTGCGATGGAGACTGGAAAACCGTCGGGGCCGTTCTTGAGAAAATGATCGAGCGCACTTGCTCAGAAAACGTTTTCGACAAGCACGATGCCGTACAAAGCACAAAACCGAAACGCACCGCTAAACTCGGAACCGAAAGGCACTAGATATGAATACCGCATCATTACAACTTCAACCCTGGCGCAAACCGTGGCGCGAATATGGCCGGAAGATGAGAATGCAAGTTCGCACCGATTCCCCCTCTACCAACCGACCACACACAACAATAATATGGGAAACGCCACCGGCGTCGTTCCACAAGACTGGCGAGAATCATGCGACCTGTGAGTGCGCATAAAGCCGGACAATCTGAAAGTCAAAGATGGAAAATAATTTGAATAAGAACCTGAAATGGACTGGTTTGACTGCAAAATTTGCAAAAGCTAGGAGGACAGAAAAATGACGACAGAAGCAAGCGTAGTTGAAGAGAAAACAGCGAATGAAGTGGATTATTTGGCAGGCAAATACTTGACTTTTTCGCTGGGCGATGAAATCTATGGCATCGAGATTCTGAAAGTTCAGGAACTCATAGGAATGATGAGCGTCACTTCCGTGCCAAAGACGCCCGAATATGTGCGCGGTGTAGTAAACCTGCGCGGCAAGGTAATCCCGGTGGTCGAACTTCGACTGAAATTCGAAATCGAACCCGTTGAAGACACCGAAAAGACATGCATTATCGTGGTCCAAGTTACGCGAGCCGACGCTACCATCACAATGGGCATCATAGTCGACGAAGTGTGCGAAGTACTCAATATAAGTTCCGACCAAATCGAACCTGCGCCGTCATTCGGATCAAGTGTCGATTCGGACTTCATTATCGGCATGGGAAAATTCGACGAAAAGGTTGTGATGCTGCTTGACGTAGACAAAGTCTTGTCGGACAAAGTGGCCGTTTAGCTGAACAAATGGAAGTTTTTATGAAGATTGAAAGATTTCTACCAAAAAGAACAACAAACAGGAAAACGGAGGAAAAGGAAATGAAAACCAAAACAATTATTAGTAGAAGTTTAGTGGCGTTATGCCTGGCGCTCATGTGCGCAATACTTGCAAGTGTTCCTGCATTCGCCTCGTCCGAGGAAATCTCTACACACGGAGCGGCGACTTCACATGGCGCTCCTGCTGACACACATGCCGCGGCACCTTCACATGGCGAACCGGCGGATACGCATGCTGCTGCACCTTCAGGTGGCGGCGGAGGCGGCGGACATGTCAAAGCCGAAGTTCACGCCAAGGAAGTGACGCTGATCAACGCGGCACACCTGGCCGATCTTGATGCGGCACGGCACGAAGTGATTCACGTGTCTGCCGTAACGCTTGTGGACGAACACAAGGGCTTGAGCGTGTTGGTAATGCTCGTGATTGGTCTTGCAGTCATCACAGGACTGGGCCTCGTAGGATGGCGCAGCGGCATCTTCGGCAACATGGGCGTTGCAGGAAGACTCTACTCAGGCTTTGCTGCGGTCGTGGTGCTTGCCGTAATAACCGGCGCCTGCGGATACTATTTCCTTAACGTGGTCGCTGAGGAGTCCAATCTGGAGACAGCCGCGCTTGAGTTGGACCTCATGGCGGGAAGAGCGGGAATGTTCCAGGCGGAGTTTCTGCTCATAGGCATAGAAGACCCCGAAAAGGGCGAGAAGATTCTCAAGCGTCACGAAGATATCATGGCTGAATTCCACACAGATTTTGAGGCCCTTCGCGCCATGGGACTTGATAAAGTCGAGTCGGACTCCGTTGACAGCATTGAAAATGCTGTAGTGAAATATGAGAAAACCTTCACGGAACTGAAGGAAAAATATCACGAAATCGAAAAGAACAAGGTTCTGCTCGACGAACTTGGCGCGGAACTTGGTGATGAGTTGGCCGAACTTATTCACGAGCACGAAGCTGACCTGGAAGAACTCCAGTCGAGCGGAGCCTCCGCCGGAGCCATCGCGCTTCAGACTGAGATGGTCGAAGTGATCATGGAAGCCGAAGTCGCCGAACTTAAGCTTTCGCGCGACGAAGTCGAGTTCCTTCTCGACAAGCATACCGACCGTGTCGGGACGATGGAGCACGAATTAGGTATGCTCTACGCCTATCTCGAAGTTATTGAGGAACTCATTCCGCAAGTGGCATTGAACGCCGCTGAGGAAAAAAGCGACAAGGAACTTCTCGCCAAGGTGCATACGAACCTGGAGGCATTCCAAGAGCATTTGGCCGAAGTAATCGAAGAGGAATTGATCGTCGGAGGAGACTTGGTTCTTTGCGATGCTGAGCTGGAAGAGCTTGAAATCAATGCGGGGGCGCTTTCTCACTTGGCCAAACAGATGGCGGACGATGCGCATCACGAGGCGAACACTGCCGCTATCGCGCTTATGATCATAGTCTTAGCTGTTGGCTCTGTACTCGCCTACACCATCACGCGAGGCATCACGAAGCCCCTGAACAACGTTGTCGAAAACCTAACTTTCGGCGCAGAGCAGGTAGCTGCCGCTTCGGATCAGGTTGCGCAGTCCAGCCAGTCGATGGCCGGCGGGGCAAGCGAGCAGGCCTCAAGCCTAGAAGAGACATCCGCGTCGCTCGAGGAAATGTCATCAATGACGCGCCAGAACGCCGACAACGCCAAGGAAGCCAACGGCCTCATGGATGAGACCAAGACGATCGTTGGCCGTGGCTCCAGCGCCATGGTGGAAATGTCCAAAGCTATCGAGGACATCAAAAAATCCTCGGACGAGACGGCAAAGATCATCAAGACCATTGATGAGATAGCGTTCCAAACCAACTTGCTGGCCTTGAACGCCGCCGTCGAAGCCGCTCGCGCCGGAGATGCCGGTAAAGGCTTCGCTGTCGTAGCCGAGGAAGTTCGAAACCTTGCGCAACGCAGCGCCGAAGCCGCCAAGAACACCGCGGCGCTTATCGAGGAATCACAGAAGAATTCCGACAGAGGCGTTGCGGTTACCGCGGAAGTAGCCAAAACCCTCGAAGAAATTCAGGAAAGTTCCACAAAGGTTTCGCAGCTTATAGGTGAAGTCTCAGCCGCAAGCAACGAACAGGCACAGGGCATAGACCAGGTGAATGGTGCCGTTACACAGATGGACCAGGTTACGCAGTCAAATGCCGCGAACTCTGAAGAGGCGGCATCGGCCAGCGAAGAGTTGTCCGCCCAGGCCAAGGACATGGACGGAATGGTCAAGGCACTGGCATCCGTTGTAGGCGGCAAATCGGCGGTAAGTGCGAACGGAACTGCTGCCGCTGCACCACCAAGTACGCAGGCAGCGAGAAGTACTACCCCTCGCGCAACACATGCGCCAGCCGGTCTCTTAGCTGCTCCGCAAGGCGCTAAGGCACAGACAGCGAGTAAAACGAAGGTCGTCAAACCTGAGGAAGTTATTCCTATGAACGATGACGATCTGAGTGAGTTCTAAGTTGAATGAGCATCCGGGAGGCGTTGGCCGTAATGGCCGCGCCTCCCCTTGCGTAAACGCAAGATCGATCCGGCGCAAAACAAGGCAGGGAAGCTGAGGGGCCAAGTGCAGCGATCTTAAGAAAGGCCAGGCAAATGCGAAATCCAGTATCTTTGCCCGCGGATAGAGCGCGGAGAGGTCGTACTCAACGCGATCAAGGCAGGGTTGCCGCAGGAGACGGCGAACACATACTTCTTGTGGATGACGAAGTTGTCCTGTTGGACGTTTACAAACGCATGTTGGAACACATAGGCTATACGATTACTGCAGTCTCGACTCCCGAAGACGCACTGAAACTACTTCGCGCAAATCCAACGGATTTTGAATTGATTATGACCGACCACGCCATGCCTGAAATGACTGGTATGAAGTTAGCCGAAGAGGTGCGGACCATTAGTCCTGACGTGCCGATACTGCTTGCAAGTGGAAGACTCGATTCCATCTCACTCGAAAGAGCGCGAAGTGTCGGCATTCGCGAAATCGTCAGCAAGCCAGCAAGCATTTCCCAACTCAGTGATGCCATTAACAGAGCGCTAAATGGCTACAGAAAAACAAAAAAAACAGATCTCTCGGAAAATGTGGGCAACGGATAGGCAGCCTAATTATTCGATGCCAGTCCTGAGTCAGCGAGTTTCAGAGTTTCGATTGCTTCCAGGTAGGACTGACTGCGGAAGATAAAAGAGCCCGCCACTAGCACGTTTGCGCCTGCTTCCACTACGCTTGCGGCGGTGTGCGCGTCGATGCCGCCGTCAACCTCAAGGTCGCGGTCGCCTATCATTCCACGCACGTACTGAATTTTGCGCAGTGTCTCGGGGATGAAAGACTGTCCTCCAAAGCCTGGATTTACCGACATCAGCAAAACCATGTCCGCTTCATCGACTACGAATTCTATTGCGTCGTGCGAAGTCGATGGGTTCAAGACCAATCCAGCCTTACAGCCCAATTCTTTTATGGTTTTCATCACCCTGTGTGGATATCGCGTGGCCTCAATGTGAATGCTGATTATGTCGGCCCCGGCATTTGCGAAATCCTCGACGTAGTTTTCGGGATTCTCGATCATCAAATGCACGTCCAGCGGTACGCTGCTGTGCTGGCGCAAACATGAAATGACCGGAGGACCAATCGAGATATTAGGCACGAAATGTCCGTCCATAACGTCAATGTGTATCATGTCAGCTCCGGCATTAACGACGGCCGTGATCTCTTCACTCAACCGGCTGAAGTCGGCCGCCAGGATAGATGGCGCTACTTTTATCTCAGGCATTAGGTGTTCCTCCAAGGCCGACGTCGTAGTCGGTTATTACCGGTTCCGCATCGTCTTCGTAATAATAAGATTTGGCCAGCTTGTCGTCCAGATAAAACTCAACGGTTAAGGTACCCATGAATGTTCTCTGCAGTTTGATCGTGCTCCCCGGCTGAACCTGCGAACCAGGCCGGCATATGATTCTCACTCCGTTGTCGTATTCCCGCTGTTTCGGCAACACGGTAGCCCTGCCGTTGATGTCGACTACGTCCACACGCACCTCATGCAAGGCCCATGCACGCGGCACTACGAAGGCCACCTCTATTTTGCGGCGCATATTGGGCACTTGATAGATGCCCGACAGCCGCACGTCGTATGTAATCGTCTGCCCAGGATGCACAAGAGTTCCCGAAGGCGGCCGCTGATCGAGCACCACGTCGAAGGGACGGCCTGGTGTATCCACCCGGTTAGCAACCGCCACTACACCCATAGGAGCAAGCACATCGGCGACCTCTTGAAGTGGAAGATTAATCAATTTAGGCATTAGCACCGGTCTTGATGAGACGCCGTCGCTCACCAGCAAATGGATCTCACCGCCACGAAGAATGTTCTGTTTCTGGGGCGGGTTTTGGGCGATTACGGTGTCGCGTGGAGCGTGATGCGGCATCCGGGCTAGTGAGCCTTCACGAAACGCCGACTGGGCAATAGCTTTGCGGGCTTCGGCAATAGTCATGTTCACCAGACTTGGGGCCTCGACATAGTCCTGGCCGGAACTCACTACCGGATAAACTCTTCTGTTCGCCCTCACAACTTTTCCAGCAGCCGGACGTTGGGCGATCACGTGGTACTTAGGCACCTGGTCGCTATGCATTGGCGTCTGTTTGCCGATTTCCAGGCCGTTTTCAGCCAACTTGTACGACGCCTCGATAATGGGAAGATTCACTATATTGGGTACCGTGACGTATTCCCCGCCTGCCACAGCCTGGTTAAACACGTAGTAGCCCGCACCCGCCATTATTGCGATAAAAGCCATGGTCGCGAAAGTCCAACCGAGGGACCAGCCCAGGAAACGGAATAAGAACAAGATGGAGCTCAGGACACTTTGCGCAGCCTTGTCAAGAAGAACCCGTCCGCCCCGTTCTTTGTGGGCAGCGTTCTGTATTGTCCTTTTTCTATCTTCCACTGATCAAACCAATCCGGGCCATCTTCGGTTTCGAGATTACCTTCTTTTATAATACGGGAAATTACCGCTGTGGTTTCATCGGATGTGAATGTACACACCGAGTACACGATAACGCCACCATTCTTGCAAAGTCGCACCGCCGAACGCAACAACGACAGTTGAAGCCCGGCCAAACGCTTGGACGCATCAGGATCCATTCGCCATTTCAGGTCCGGATGCCTGCGCATGGTGCCGATCCCCGAACACGGCGCATCAACCAGTATACGGTCGAAAACAGCATCGAAGGGAGGACGCTCACCGTCGGCACAAACCAAAGCCACACCCGGTGTTTCGAGTCTCTCAACGTTCTCCACCACTTTATCGAGACGCCCCAGGTTCAAATCGCACGACACTACCAGCGATTCACCCCCTACGAGCTGGGCTATGTGCGTAGTCTTGCCTCCCGGAGCTGCGCACATATCGAGTATCAATTCGCCAGCCTCAGCCCCCAATAGGTGGCCGGGCAAGGTCGAGGCGGCATCCTGAATAAAAAAATGGCCATTCTGAAACGACTTCGAGCGAATAAGTTTTGGCCCTTCGATGATATCAACGGTATCAGGCGGCACTTCGCGCTCTTTTACCAGATATCCGCTTTTATTGAGGCCCACGATAAGTTTTTTCGTGCTGGTCTTCAGAGTGTTTGTGCGAATTGTCGTGGGAGCTTGCATGCTCGATGCGTCGCACAACTTCTCAGCTTCATCTTCCCCGTACTCCTCAATCCAAGCCCTCACAATCCACTTTGGAATTGAATAACGAACACTAAGATAACGCACCCTCTTGGTTTCAATGTCTGGCCATGCTATATCGTCAAAAGACTGCGGGGCCCTGCGCAAAACCGCGTTCACCAAACGCGCCGTACCCGCGTGGCCTTTTCGCTTTGCCAGATCTACGGACGTATGCACCATCGCCGGATGCGTCACTTGCTTACACATCAGCGACTGGAAAATGCCCATCCTCAGAATTACCAGTATTGGAAAGGGCAACTCGTCAAGCGGCTGATGCAAAAGCGGTGTAAGCGCAAAGTCGCAAGTCATTTTATGCCGCACGGTGCCATAGGCAAGCTGAGTAAGAAAACGCCTACCGCGATCGGAAAACTTGCGTCTTCGCAGTATACGATCCAAGGATTCGTCCAAGCGTTTGTTCTTTTCAAAGACACGCACCAGGACATCAACAGCGCCATCGCGAACAAGGTCCACAGGCATTACAGAATCCCCTTAAACACGTCGCCCACGCTTATGGCCCGCCCTCGAAACTGAGCAAAAAAGGGACTGACGCAAGCGCAGCGAGTCTTCGAGCGGAGACGTGTCTGTCCCTTTTCTTGCGCCCCAACCAAAAAAACTGAGCAAAAAAGGGACTGATGCAAGCGCAGCGAGTCTTCGAGCGGAGACGTGTCTGTCCCTTTTCTTGCGGCCCTTCGAGCGTTCTTCTGTGTATTTTGCGATTGAAGATCGTTCAAAGATAAGCTGAAAATCTGATGCATAATGTCTATTTTATTCATGTACAGCCCCTAAACACATCGCCAACGTTTATGGCCCGGCCTCGAAGGAAATCCCCCATAGGCATAGCGCGTTTTCCTGCCGCCTGAAATACC
>SDBV01005795.1_pt1 | contig 17332 bp, 17 predicted proteins | sample 2277081 | NCBI WGS metagenome assembly SDBV01 (sample SAMN10402039, study PRJNA504765) | marine sediment metagenome | isolation source: marine sediment core GS10_PC15, 223 cmbsf | place: Arctic Ocean: Southern Knipovich Ridge | collected 2010 | reverse complement strand
GCAATACTTTCAGCACCTGGAGCTTCGAGTCAGATCAGCCATTTTCACTTGAAGCTTTGCGTGAGATGGTCAAGAAAAGACTTCCCGCCAACATTTACCGCTGCAAAGGCGTAATCTACACTGCCGATTACCCAGAACGCCGGACCGTGCTGCAAGTGGTTGGCCGCCGGGCTGAGGTGACCCTGGATGAAGAATGGGGTGATCAACCCCCCCTTACACAGATCGTGGCCATCGCTGCGAAGGGGAGTATCGACGAGGAAAACCTGACGGAATATTTTAACGCTTGTATTCGTGTTAAGGGAGAAAATGGGTTCACTGGAAACTCTGGGGAATCGCATACAGAAAATTCGTGAGATAATGGCAATCCCACAATAATAAAAAGAAGAACAGGGATGCCGTGTCGGAGAAACCATTTGGGTGGATTGACGAGCATTTTGGAAAGATCAGAGATCTACGCTAAAATCAAATTGTTGAGCACAAGCTGAAAGTGGTATCAAAGCGTAACAACTGCAAACCGGTTGGAACGAAGAATATCTTCTCAAAGTCCCTTCAGGGTATTTTTCGGTTGCCCTGAAATCACATTAAGCACATTGGATAAATCCATGAAAATCGTCTCTTGGAATGTAAATGGTTTGCGCGCAGTGTTATCAAAAGGTGCCTTGGATGATGTAAAGAACCTGTCACCAGATATCTTATGCTTGCAAGAAATAAAAGCCAGGCGTGATCAACTTACGGATGAACAAAAAATAGAGTTTAGCGGTTTTCAGGGATATTGGAACGCGGCAGAAAGGCCCGGTTATAGCGGCGTGGCGAGTTTCTGCAGGGAGGTTCCGGATTTAGTGGATTGCAGCCTGGGAGAAGAAAGATTCGATGTGGAAGGCAGATTCATCAGAATGGATTATGGCAATCTGGTCTTTTTTAATCTCTACGTTCCGAATGGCCAAAGAGATCATGCTCGCTTGAAGTACAAGCTGGATTTTTATGCCAGGCTCTTGGAGATCTGCGATGATTTGCATAGCGAGGGAAAACAAATCATCATCTTTGGCGATATGAATACCGCCCACATGCCGATCGACCTGCGCAATCCAAAACAAAATGAAAAAACCTCCGGTTTTTTGCCTGAAGAGCGAGCCTGGATTGACAGGTATCTTGACCATGAACTTGTAGATATTTACAGAGAGAGATACCCTGGGAGAGTGCAATATACCTGGTGGACTTACCGGGTTAATGCCAGGCAGCGAAATATTGGTTGGCGGTTGGACTATTTCTTGGTCTCGAAGGAATTGGTTGGCAGAGTTGTGGACGCACAAATCTATGATGAACTATTGGGATCTGATCACTGCCCGATTGGGTTGGAAATTGAAATTAATTAGATGAAGGCGATAAATCGGACAATTGTTTTTCGAATTGGTCTGCATCGTTAACGGGTTGCAGGCAGACTAAACCCTCGCAAACATAGGCAGTTGGAGAGTCATCCAGTAAGGGGCGATTTTCCAGAAGTGCGGGACCTTCTCCCGGGGAGGGTGATGTTGATATGGCAGCCACGACCTCGGGGCGGTAGCTAGACCATAGGGTCTCGATCAGAGCGCTTGTGCGTTTATCAGCGAAGTCCCCAATAATGGCCACCTCACGGATGGGATTTAGTGCGAAGTCTGTTGCGCATAGCCATTGACTAAATGCAGTTGGAATTCTCAAAGCTGATTCCTGAACCTTCTCCAACATACTTTCGGCCATATCCCTCAGCTTCCCGTCTCCCTGGTATGCCGCTACTTGAAGCAGGGCGTGGGCAGCTAATGCGTTGCCAGAAGGCGTTGCGTTATCCTGTAAGTCACGCGGCCGGACGAGCAAGAGTTCGTGATCGTCCGGTGTATCATAAAAAAGCTTCTCTTCCGAATTATAGAAGTGCTCGATCATCGAATCTACCATTTCAAGTGCATAATTGAACCATTTGGGATCTGGATCTGAATTGTAGTGAGTTAGCAGAGCCAGGATCAGAGAAGCATAATCCTCGAGGTAAGCGGCATGGCTGGCAGTACCTGTTCGCCAGGAACGGAAAAGACGATCGTTGGCAAGCATTTCGGAAACTATAAAATTCAAATTGCGTGTAGCCATTTCCTTATACTCTCTTACACCCAAATACCTACCAGCCTCCGAAAAAACACTACACATCCATCCATTCCAAGCCACCAACACTTTATCATCCATTCCTGGTCTGACACGCTTATCCCTCACTTGGAGCAGGCGACTGTTTATCCCTGATAAGTGATCTGGGATTTCTTCTACACTCAGTTTAAAATCAGCAGACAGCTGCTTGTCATCAAGAACACGCCGGGGGATTGTTTTACCTTCGAAATTACCTCCATCGGTGAAGCCATACGCTGCCAGGATAAAGTCAGCCACATTTTGATCGCTAAGTGCTGCCCGTATTTCATCCTCCGTCCAGATATAGTATATTCCTTCTTCACCTTCGGAATCGGCATCTAAGCTGCTGAAAAAACCACCCTCAGGGTGTGTCATTTCACGCATTACGAAATTTAAAGTCTCTTCACATATCCTGCGGAATTCTGGATCGCCGCTTATTAAATATGCACGCAAATATGCTCTCGCAAGTTGAGCATTATCATAGAGCATTTTCTCAAAATGAGGTACTAACCAATCATTATCAGTACTGTACCTGGCAAATCCTCCGCCAATAAGGTCGTACATTCCACCTTGAGCCATAGAATGAAGCGCATGCCTGGCAATATCCAGTGTCTTGTTATCTCCTCTCACTGCTCTCCGCAGGAGGAACTCGATCGCCATCGGTTGGGGGAATTTCGGTGCTGCACCCCAGCCTCCATGCTGCCAATCATAGTTTTGAATGAGCGTATCTGCAGCTCGATCGAGGTACTCTAAACTCAATTTGGTGGATCGGCCAGGTACTGCTTGATTCTCTTTTATATACTCAGAGATCTGGGTGCCTGAGTCAAGCAATCGTTTTTTTTCTTCTTTCCATGATTTCGCCAAACCCAACAATACATCTCGAAAAGCGGGCATGTTATACCGGGGTACGGGAGGGAAGTACGTCCCCCCGTAAAATGGCTCCTGATCAGGAGTCAGAAACACACTCAGCGGCCAACCGCCTTGACCAGTAAGCGCAACTACTGCAGCCATGTAAATATTATCAATATCTGGTCGTTCTTCCCGATCCACTTTGATGCTGATAAAGAAATTGTTCATTATTTCCGCAGTATTCGGGTCTTCGAAGGATTCATGGGCCATGACATGGCACCAATGGCAGGCAGCGTACCCGATGCTGAGAAAGATCGGTTTGTCCTCTTTAAGGGACTTTTGCAGCGCTTCTTCACCCCAAGGGTACCAATTTACAGGATTATCGGCATGTTGAATTAAATATGGCGAGGATGAATGGGCTAATTTATTGGGCACAATTACTCTCCAAATTCGAGGTCAAAATCTTCTTTCCCTTCCCATTCTTGAGTGGTTTCAATCTCAATATCCGAAAATAATTTCTCCTGGAAAGCCTCGACAAAATCAAGTTTCACCAATTCCAGCAAAGCGAGGAATGTAACCCCAATTTCTTCACGTGTATTGTGCCCATCCAATAAAGATCTGAAGCTTGAACGCCCAAAACGGCGTAGGTGCTCAGTAACAAGTCGGATTTTTTGACGGATTGTCACCTTTGGTGGAGTAAGTGCTGAATCCAATGAGGCTGGTTCGTCAGCTTTACGAGAATATACATCAATATAAGCCGCAGCCAAATCAGAGATTCCAATTCCAGTCAATTTCAGCTTACCTTCGATCTCTGGGATAGGCGCTAAGCTGACATATGTACTGCGGCCCAGTTTTTGAATTTCGTCCAATGACTCAGCAACTCGCTTGTATTGCCGGTAAAGAAGCAGCTGTCTTGCCAAAGCTTCTCCGGGATCTTCTTCACCTGGATCTCGAATTGGAGGCCTAGGAAGCAGTGTTTCAGATTTAATCTGGATCAATTTTGCAGCGATTACTAAGAAACCGGAAATCTCTTCAGCCGCTAATTCCGGAAGGTTCTCCAGGTATTTCAGGTACTGATCTGTCACGTGGGCGAGAGAAAGTTTGGCTATATCTAATTCTGCGCGCTCAATGAGCTGCAATAAGACATCTAGTGGACCCTGATAGACAGGAGTAGTGACTAGATATGGCTCGTTTTCAGTTAATGAATTATCGACTATCATTGTCCAAATTATACCTGACAAATGTTCTCTACCATGCTATACTTTGTTCGATATGGATCACACAGGAGAATAATAAATGATTGATGAACCTGTTCACGTTACGGATAGCGCCTTCGAAAAGACCGTGCTGCAATCAAAACTACCAGTTATCGTTGATTTTTGGGCACCTTGGTGCGGGCCTTGCAAGATGGTCGCGCCGACCTTGGATAAATTGGCTAAGGAAAATGCCGGCACTTTGTTGGTCACCAAGGTAAACACTGATGAAAACCCAGAGTGGGCGATGAAATATCAAGTTCAAGGCATTCCAACGATGCTTTTTGTCGCCAATGGGAAAGTTGTTCATCGTCAGGTTGGCGCATTACTTGAGCCTATGTTGCGAGAAGTACTGGGCGAATTCATGAGTGTGGTAAAGGAATCTCAAGTAGAAGCAGCAGATTAGAGACCACTCGAAGATTACTACTTATTCAGCAACGCGTTCAATCCGCGCCCCAAGGGCGCGGAGTTTTTTATCGATCTTCTCATAACCACGATCAATTTGACCGACGTTGCGGATGACAGACTCACCATTCGCAGCTAGGGCAGCTAACACCATGGACATCCCCGCGCGGATATCAGGACTGTCCATCGTTTCTGCATATAGAGTGGTTGGTCCCTGCACGATGCTGCGGTGAGGATCACATAGAACTATCTGAGCGCCCATGTTGACCAGCTTGTCAATAAAGAACATCCGGCTGGGATACATCCAATCGTGAAATAACACACTGCCATGAGATTGAGTGGCTACTACAATGGCGATGCTCATCAGGTCTGTGGGAAAGGCAGGCCAGGGCATTACGCTGATCTCTGGGATTGCTCCGCCAAGATCTGGTTTTATTCGCAATTCTTGTTCCTCGGGGACAACGATATCTTCTCCATCAACATTCCACTTCACACCCAACCGCCCAAATACACCCGCGATCATGTCCAGGTGGTGTGGGCCAGCTTTCCGGATCCGGATCGATCCTTTTGTGACAACCGCGGCACCGATGAAGCTCACTACTTCAAGGTAATCAGGGCCAATCGTAAACTCTCCACCGTTCAGTTTCGATACGCCACTGATATGCAAAGTATTAGAGCCGATATTTTCTATCCGCGCTCCAAGTAAATTCAAGAAGTGACATAGTTCTTGAACATGAGGTTCAGAGGCTGCATTGCGCAGCACGGTTTCACCAGCTGCTGTAACCGCAGCCATAATCGCGTTCTCAGTTGCCGTTACACTGGCTTCATCAAGTATGATGTTGGCACCAGACAATTTATCAGCAGTAAACTGGAAAACTTTTTTTGATCGCTCGTATTCGGCCCGTGCTCCTAAAGAACTTAGCGCAAAGATATGGCTGTCAACGCGTCGCCTGCCAATCACATCTCCACCTGGGGGAGGTAGATTAAGTTCGCCAGAGCGGGCAACCATAGGTCCTGCCAGGAGGATCGAAGCCCGAATCTGGCGACATAAATCCGGATCGAGATCAGCCGGACGCACCTGTGAAGCGTGCACCTGCCAGGTGTGATTGCCTAGGAATTTTATCTGCACGCCAAGGCTTTCCAACAACATCCTCATGGTTTCTACATCTTTAATATCCGGTAAATTGTGCAATATGACCGGCTGATCAGTAAGCACGCATGCCGCCAGCAAGGGCAGCGCCGCATTCTTATTACCTGATGGCAGTATATCCCCATTTATGGGATAGCCACCCCCAATGATAAACTTTTCCATTCCGGTCTCCTTAGTATAGAAGAGTGACAGGATCACCCGAAGATAATTTTAATATATCTGCTGCCCGAGAACGATTCGCAGCGATCTCGACCAGACCACTGCTACCAACCAGCATGCCACAATCACCATCCGGTATATCGGCAAACGTGTCCACCCAGGGTAGTACATGGCCATCTGGAAGCATTAACGAGGCTTGATTTTTAGCTATGGAGACATTTTCTGATAAGCTTGTTCCCAGATTCAACCAGGGATCAAATAAGAATTTCTCCCGGTCTAATGAAATCCATTTTCCCAGGCTGGTAAGCAGATTACCAAAATGATCGTTATATAATATTTCTCCCTCAATTTGATTGGATTTTACATGTAATCTGGGTCCAGGCAATTGGATGAGCTCAGTAATTGATGGTCCAAATTGTGTACCTTCGACGCCATTTGCGGCATGTGCAGCAGCAGGTGCGAAAATATCCCTTCCATGAAATGTCGTTCCTGGTTGGGGGAGCTGGAATATTGGATCTAGCAGCTCCCATGCTTTAAATTGCTTCTCAAGGATGAATGAAAATAAGCCATTGTCCGGACCAACAAAAAGATAGCCCTCCGTTTGAAGGAGCATTCCCCGACGGTGAGTCCCAACTCCAGGATCGACAACTGATAAGAATATCGTTCCTGCTGGAAAGAAACTTTTCGACTGCCAAAGCATAACTGCCGCGCGTTGGATATCCCCGGGTGGTATGTTGTGGGTAATATCGATTAATGGGGCGCGTGGAGCAATTTTTGCGATCACCCCCTTCATGATCCCTACAAAAGGGTCGCGATGACCAAAATCAGTTAATAAGGCAATTGGGGGAATGCGAGACATGGAGTTCATTTTACATTAAAAACAATTCTGTTAAGTGTAATCGCCAAATAAAATATGCTGAAATGCTATAATTTTACCCATGGTTATTGTCGTAATCTTACTTGGCTGGCTTTCCGGAGCATTGATAAACTATATTTCCGATGTTTTACCCCAAAAACGACGGCTGGTACACCCATTTTGTACAAGTTGTGAAAAACAACAATCCATTTTAAATTATTTGTTTTGGCCAAGACGATGTCCTCACTGTTCTCACTGGCGAACTCGCAGAAGCTGGATCGTTGAGATTCTGTCTATTCTTATCGCCATGTGGTTGTGGACGCAACCATCACTGGTGCTGGGATTCTGGTTAAGCATGGTTGTAATGATTTATTTTGGGATCGTTGTGATCATCGATCTCGAACATCATTTAATTATGCACCCAGTCAGTATTTTCGGCAGCATTCTAGGCTTGGTTATCGGGATACAATTACACGGCCTTCTTATTACATCCATAGGAGGGTTGGCTGGCTTTGGTGCGATGTTGGCACTCTATTTCCTTGGTGCATTATTCGCTCGCTTCATTGTGCGGAGACGCCAGGAGGGATTTAGTGATGAAGCGCTCGGTTTTGGGGATGTCATATTAGGTGGGATATTAGGTTTAATCCTCGGTTGGCCCGGGATTATGGGGGGATTATTTATAGCCATTATGCTTGCTGGGGCGATATCCGTGATTTACCTGATCCTAACTGTCCTTGCCCGAAAATATAGAGCGTTTACCTTCATCCCATATGGACCCTTCATGATCGCGGGTGCCGCGGCATTGATCTTTTTTAACAGCTATTTTGTCAGTGCTTTCGGCGGATAAGATTAGATTAATCTCCAAAAATTTCATCAATCAAGGGGTGAATTAAGGACCAATCCGGGATTAATACCTGCGCGCCCTCAGATGTGGTAGAAGAACTCACATAATCCCGGTTGATAACATGGTAGTCAATTCCTCCAGGACCAGATCGCAGGAAAGCAAAACCAAGACGCGGCCAAACCCAAAAAGGGATATTGGTGTCGATTGATTCATTAACTGCGGCAATAACTGCTGGAAAACGGGGCCAGGAGCTTGGTCGGAGCAGCTGTTCAACCAATTCGGCTATAAAGAATTGACCTTGCAGCATGCGAAAGAAATCATCTGTCCCCTGGCGGTCCCTGACAAAGACAAGTGCCTGCTCGCCGGTAAGATTATACTCACCAGCTGGTAATCCTCCCATCGGGTTTTCAAGTTCCACATCCAAACCACCTAAGGCATCAACGACATCAACTATTCCATCAAATTTAAGGCGAATATAATGTTCGACGGATAAACCGAAATTCTGTCGGATAGTTTCCAATGCGGCATCGGGACCGCTGCCGGGATCCTGTACCTCAGCAAAATAATGAGCTGTGTTGATACGGTTTTCACCAACACCTGGGATTGTCACCCAGAGGTCTCTAGGTATAGAGAGCGCACCGATATAGGGACGAAGAGGCCGCACAGTTACCAGAATATTCGTATCACTGCGACCAAGATCAGTGCCGTCAGGGGTTCGGTCGATGCCCAAGATCAGCATATCGATTCGGAAAGGAACCAATAAGTAGACACCCCCGAAAAAAATAATGCAGGCAAAAACAGCGAATATCACCAGGCATCCCATCCTGATCCCACGTCTAATTGCTCGCTGCCTCGATGATGGATGATTTTTATCCCAAGTTTCGATTACATAACTCGGTCGTGTTTCAGCGGATAGGTCGTCAGTGGATGCATTGTGTCGAGGTTTCATTAGATAATAGAATTAAAGGGGTCCTGACAGGAAGTCAAGACCCTAGCTTCACTAATTATTAATATCAGGCAGTTGCTTGCTTACCTTTTTTCCCCCGGCCAAACCAATAGCGCCATTCGCGATTCTCCCAAACAACCAATACAGGGGCGGCGATGAATATCGAGGAATAGGTACCGCTGAATAAGCCAACCAGCAGAATTACTGCGAATTGACGAAGAGATAAACCGCCGTATAGAACCAGTGCTAACAACATAAACTCTACCGTCATCAATTGTGTATTGATTGAGCGCTGTAAAGTCTGAATGATAGAGTGATTGACCAAGGTCTCGAATGGAAGTCGCCGGTAGATAGTTGAATTTTCACGAATACGGTCAAACACAACGATCGTATCCTGAACGGAAAAACCGATCACCGTCAGCAAGGCTGTAAGGAATAATGCATCCAACTGCCACCCCCAGAATATGCCGCCAATAATAACCAAACTGAAGATGATCAATACATCATGAAGCTCTGCGATGATTGCGCATATCCCATTTCGAAATGCATTAGGCATGCCGCGGAATACAAAAGTGATATATGCAACAACGATAATTGCGGCCACAGCTACCGCGAGTGCTGCCCGTAAAGCTACCTCTCTTCCGATCGTTGCACCTACACTATCGATGCGGACAATCTTAACCTTATCATTTTCCTTTTCTTCAACTGCCGTTAAGATATCTGCACGAGTCCCATCCTCCAGAAACGTCGATCTGGCGATGATAGTATTGTCGCCTGTTGTCTGAACCTGGACATCAGAGATACCAAATTGATTGTATACCTCAATGATTTTTTCTGGCAGAGGGGGTGTACCGGAACTGAAGCTGATTTCCACCAAGGTCCCACCGGTAAAATCGACCGATAGATTCAGCCCATAAATTATCGCCAACAGGAGGCCAGGTAAAATTAACAATAATGATAAACCAAAAAAAAGATATCGTCTTCCGAGAATATTGAACATAAAATGATCCCTATTTAAATCCCAAACCACCTGGAATAATTCTTATCCTGGACATAAGCCAGGACCAAACTCAAGAATGTCCTGGTCACTACAATCGCGGTAAATAAACTGATAATCACACCAATCGCTAGCGTGAGCGAGAATCCTTTAACTATCGTGGCGCCAAAAGCACTGCCAAACCAAAATAAAATTGTGCAAGTGATTAATGTTGCGACATTCGAGTCTCGGATGGAGGGCCACGCTCTTTTCCAGGCAATATCGACAGCTTGGTTCAATTTCCTTCCAGCTCGCAGCTCCTCTTTTAGCCGTTCAAAGATTAATATATTGGCATCCAGTGCACTGCCCGTACTTAACATAAAACCGGCAATACCTGGTAAGGTCAAGGTAACCGGTATGAATCTGAGAATCGAGAAGGTAACTAATGCATAAATAATGATGGAAATATCAGCTAAAACTCCCGGCAAGCGGTAGTACAAAGCCATAAACAAAATGACGACAATAAACCCGATTAACAGTGCAATTAAACTCTTCTGAAGGGATTCCTGCCCTAATGATGGCCCAATAGTACGTGTTTCTACAACTTTTAATGGGATCGGGAGAGAACCATAGCGGAGTTGAACGGCCAGGTTATTGGCACTTTCGATCGTAAATGCTCCGCTGATCACACCTTCACCTTCGTTGATGGGTTCATTTACATTGGGGGCGGAAACCACCGTTTTATCCAACACGATCCCCAAATATTCTCCAACATGATTTGTCGTGTAATCAGCGAAAATATCCGCACCTTCTGAGTTGAGTTGAAATTGAATGACATATTGTCCGGACGGATCGCGACGAACCTGAACATTTTCAATAGTGTCACCAGTCATAACCGTATGCCATACCCGCTCATCGGTTTGAGGTGGATCCGAAGTAAAAACATCAGTAACAATAATTGTTCCAGCTGCTTGTGGTGTTCTGCCCATGTCGACAAATTCGAGCAATCCGGTTTCCTGGATAGTTGAAATGGCAACGGTTGGGTCTTCAACCCCCGGTAGTTCAACAACAATACGTCGATCTCCAGCTTGTTGGACAAGGGCTTCCGTAACCCCAAGACCGTTCACCCTATTTTCAACAATTCTGGTTGCCGTACGCATTTTCTCAACCTCAATAGTAGTCCCTTCTGGAAGGTCTGCTTCCAGCAAGGCTTGAACTCCACCAACCAGATCCAAACCGAGTCTGGTATCAATATCGCGATTTATGCCTCCGATATGGATCCCAGGATTATTCGGCAGATCGATCCAAATTGCCACTGCGACGATAACCAGGATGATGACTAACCTGCGATAGGTCCTCATAGAATTCTGAACTCCTCAAAATCAATAAATGCCAGCCAATGGCTGGCGAGCCAAAGCATTATACTCCTGATCATAGAGTTTGTAAAATCATGCACAAACTAGATTGCTACAGCTGAGGTTGAACATCTTGATCCTCAAGTGTTGCCAGTACTTTCGCGAAAACTTCTTCAGGGGAAAGCGGATCGGTAAAGAGATAAAAATTCGCGTTCTGGTAAGCATGTCTCAATCTCTTCTTTTGCTCGTCAAATTCTGCAGGAGTGAGATTCAATGGGCGCCGCTGAATCGAAATTTCATAAGAGACATCCAGGTAGATGAGCACAAGAGGATTGACTATCTTTTGCCACATTTCGGGCACATAGGAGTGTTCTTGGGCGATATGACGGCAGATATAACCCTTTCTTTGAAGATTTCTAATCAATGTTGATTTTCCGGCCGAACACGGCCCCACTAACCCAATTAAATTTCTTTTCGGCGGCAGATTGGTCATAGATAGACAATCTTGGAAGGCAAGAACCACAATGTTTGCAGATTAGCACGTTGTACTCAAGAGAATTTATATTTTTATTACACGTACTTATTTTGCTGGAAGGGATTAACGTAAATCCAAAGGCAATCGGACAGTCATTCTTCTGACATCATCTCCAGACCTGCTCATCACTCTCAGGACAACCACACTTATATCATCAGAAGGTCTACCCCGGTCGAGGTTAAGGGCATTTTCCAGCAATGAGTCTGCAATGAATTGAGGAGAAGGATCTTCATTTTCAAGCAAAGCCTGCAATCCTGTGCGCACAGAAATAGATTGCCCGTACCGAGAGCCTGCGTGGACCATTCCATCTGTATATACAACTGTTGTCAAACCAGGTTGGAGAGCCAATTCGTTAATCACCGGACGAGTCCCACGATACAGACCAATAGGCAACGAGGATTCGTCAAGAACACCTATATCCTCATTATTGGCAATTAATGCTGGAGCAGGATTATTGCGTGTGATTACAAGTGTCCTGGTCTGGTTATCCACAGACAAGATATTGAGGGTCGAAGAAACTCTTCCGCCTCGCTCAGTGAAGAGGGAGTCTGAGGCTGCCCGAGCAGCTGCGCCATCTCGCACCCCTTCCGCCAATAATGCGATCACTTTACGCACGACAAGCGTGGAGATCCATTTGGCACCTCGTCCAGACGATTGCCCATCGGCTATCACAACAGATAATCCACCCTTCGGTCTTTCTACCACTTCTACAGTATCACCGCTCTCAGATGTGGCATATTTCCTTATTTTTGCAATTCCAACGCACAATTCCATGTTGTTAATTGTACACGAGGTATGCCCAATTTAGAGCTTTTCCAGGATATTCTTTTCTGCATGGATCAGGAATAAATTGCTCGACTCCAACTCAATAAATTCTGTGCTAATCTGAAAACCAATTTCTCGTAAAATTGATATGGGGAAAATCGCATTTTCATCCATATTTAAGGGATCATGTATGGGTACCTGGCCGGTGATGCGGAATGTCCAGGCGGCAAATTTATCCCACCAGTATTTTCCGGTAATCCAGGCTGCGTGTAAGATGATCAACTCACCTGAGTTGTCCAAAACGCGCCAGGCTTGTGCGAGAGTCTCATAATCGCTGATATAGTCGCTTGGAAATGTCGTAACCACTTTGTTAAAAGAGCGGTCAGAAAATGGTAGATTTTGGGATTTTCCTTGGATTATGTTAACAGGTTGGGAGTTTCTGGACAAACGATGAGTTGCCAAACCGACCATTTCGCGACTGGAATCTATTCCGAATGAGGGTGCATTCTCACGGGTAAGCGCAAACTGCAAATGACCCGGTCCGCATCCTAATTCAAGAACTTTTGAGTTTTCCAGATACGGTAAGACACCATAAACCCAGGATTTCCAGCGTCCTAATGAAACTAATTTTGCAACCCAATCGTAGGTCCAGGCGAACTGGTGATAAAGTAGATTAAAGAAGATCTTCAACAAATATTTAGTGACCGTATTATTTAGTCCAACTTTATTCTCGGTAGACATCAAGCAGAAAACGGATTCCCATCCATCAAAATTGGGAGACAATTGGGAATGACCCGGTACTCCAGGTCATGGATTTCTTTTGAGATTATCTCCCCATCTGCATGAGCGGGTGTTGGTTGCACGGAGCGAACCCGCAACCACGGTGATGTTACTTCGTGGATCGATGGATGCTCAACATAACTACCTTCATCTGGTTTCAATGTACGAGGTAACAAAGACAGCAACTTTCGGCGGGTCGGCATAAACCCATACACAAAAGTAAGCAGCCCATCAAATGGATTAGCGTGTGGTGTCATGTAGAAGATTCCACCAGTGCGAGGGGAGTTGCCGACTGTAACCAGAGTAATGGGTCCAGAATACTCTCCCCCTTCCCATTCCAGGGCCATTTCCCATTGTGGTTTGTCACGAACTCCCATTAAGGTTGCTGTTAGATATCGGAAGTTGCCCTTCAATCTAGTGATCCGCTGCTGGATTAAGGTGATATATGGTTCCAACCCGATTGCCGCATTGTTATCGAAGAAACGATCGTTAACCCGGCATAAATCCATCATCTGTGCCTGTCCATTGGCGATCACCTGTGCAGCAGCGGATAAATCTTTGGGGAGTCCAAGATTGTCAGCTAAATCATTTGCAGAGCCCAGAGGCAGCACGCCAAACACTATCGAACCATCATTGTCATTGGCTTTCGCGATACCATTTACAATTTCACTGTATGTCCCATCACCCCCTGCCGCGATGATTGGATTGAAGCCCTGCTGCACAGCCTGTTCAGCCAGCAAAATCCCATGCCCGGGACCATTCGTCACTTCAAGGTCAAAATCTACCCCAACTTCACGAAGGGCGGATTCGGCTTCGTTTCTCCGTTCTTTTGCCTGCCATCGTCCTGCATACGGATTAAGGATCACTTTTGCGGTCATCGCTTCCCTCCAATCATGCTCAATTACTCATTTATGCTCCAGATGCCAACTGGCCACAACCAGCCTGGATATCGATCCCCCTTCTAACTCGGATTGTGCAGGAGATTCCCTTTCGTTCCAATTCACCTTGGAATATTCGGGCACGTTGGATCGTTGTCGATTTTCCAGCGTACCCGTTTGTTGGATTCAGGGGAATAATGTTGACGTGACAAAGCAGTCCATGTAAAAGTTCTGCGAGCTTATTTGCCTGTTCTTCTGTATCATTCACACCTAGGATTAACGCCCATTCAAATGTGATTCGCCTATGTGTCGTGTTGACATATTCCCTGCAGGCAACCATTAAATCTCGCAGCGGATACCTTTTGTTTATTGGCAGCATTGAATTTCGTAATTCATCTTCCGCAGCATGCAAAGAGATGGCAAGATTAATCTGCCGTCGTTCTTTGGCAAAGCGCAGTATTTGGGGGATTAACCCGACTGTCGATACCGTAAATCGGCGAGCTCCCATGTTCAATCCCTTGGGGTGATTCAAGCGATCGAGAGCAGCCATTGTATTCTCATAATTATGGAACGGTTCGCCCATACCCATCACGACAATATTGGTCAGGCTTTCATCGTTCTCCCTTAAGATCCGCTCGAATAATACAACCTGTTCAATAATCTCACCACTGGTCAGGTGTCGACCGAATCCCATTTGCCCTGTGGCACAAAAAACACATCCCAGGGCACATCCTGATTGTGTAGATATGCATAATGTGCGACGTTTCTCATAACGCATCAACACGGTTTCAATCGCCAGATTATCTGGAAGGCGAAACAGTGTCTTTTCTGTTTGACCATTCGCGGAAATCAAGGTACTTTCGGTTAAAAGATTACTATAATTAAAGTAGTCCTTTAACTTAATCCTCAAGTTTTTTGGGATATTTGAGATCTCATCCGGATTAACTTTCAGCCCCTGGTACATCCCACGCCATACCTGATCGATCCGGTAACCTGGTTCTCCCCAGTTGACCAAAAGATTTTCTAAATCCGTCAAATCGTAATCGAAGAAATTAGGTTTGTCAGCGATCATCGCAAGTCGTCGATCAATTGAGTGAGATTGGGAGCAATAAAAGTCGGTTGGTAATCGAATGATTCTGCTGTCGATTCATTTGATACACCAGTAAGAACCAGCGCGGTTTGACACCCTGCTTCAATTCCAGCAGCAATATCAGTCGGCATCTGATCACCGACGACTAGAGTATTTTCCGGTTCGATTTGTAGACCATCTAAAGCAATCCGGTACATGGTAGGTGATGGTTTTCCCATGATGATTGGCTTTTTACCTGTTGCAGCTTCCAATGCGGCTAAAACCGCACCTGTACCCGGTACATATCCCTGCGGTGTGGGGAGAGATGGGTCAGGATTTGTCCCAAGAAATGTGATTCCGGCGCGAATAAATGTTGAAGCCTGTTTGAGCTTTTGATATGTTAATTCTCGATCGAGGCTGCCGATAACAGCTATTGGTTTTTCAATAGAATGCCAGAAACCATATTCTTCAAGCGAATCGAATAAACCTTCTTCGCCGATGATGTACACTGGACCACCGGATGGAAATCTCTCCTTAAGATAATAAGCTGTTGCCAAACCTGAGTTGATTATCTGATCTTGATCGGCTTTGACACCGAATGAAGCTAATTTCTCAACATACTGTGAGACTGAACGTGTTGCATTATTGGTTACAAAAACTGTTTCCAAATTGAGCTGATCAATCGCGCTGAATAATGCAGGAAGATCGCCGATAGGTTCCGTGTCGCGCCACAAGACACCATCCATATCCAGAATTAGCGCTTTTATTAGGTGTCCACTGGTCATATCGTGTTGCTCTTTCAATTGTTATCTCTCTAGTATTGTAGTTGAAAATAAACAAAAGCCGGATGGTTTAGATCACCATCCGGTCTTCATTATCATCTGACTGCCTCAGAAGAATTATTCCTCTTCATCTTCCTTGGATTGAGCCTCGAGCACTTCATCCACTAAGCCATATTCGACAGCTGCTTTTGCATCCATCCAGAAATCTCTTTCTGTATCTCTTTCGATCATATCCTCTGATTGGCCAGTGTGCTTCATGAGTATCTGATTTAATTTTGTACGTAAGCGAATGAACTCCTTCGCCTGAATCTCGATATCAGTCACCTGGCCTTGAGCACCGCCCAGTGGTTGGTGCAGGTGAATGGTCGCATGCGGTAATGCATAACGCTGACCTTTTGTCCCAGCAGCGAGCAGAACTGTACCGAAAGAGGCCGTGACGCCAACTGCAACCGTACTGATCGGATTGGAGATCATTTGCATTGCATCATAAATCGCTAATCCAGCATACACTTGTCCACCGGGTGAATTGATGTACATATTAATCGGCGCATCCCGATCTTCTTGATTCAAGTAAAGCAGCTGGGCAACAGTTATGTTTGCTACTTGATCAGTAAGGGGTGTGCCCAGGAATATTAACCGGTTACGCAGTAATAAAGAAAAGATATCGAATGCGCGTTCACCACGTCCCGTTGTTTCAATTACCATTGGGATCAGAGAATTGATGTCCGAGATGTTCATTGATTTTTTTCCTTCCAAGAAGTAATTTGATATCTGAGGTATGGTTGATTTGTGATAGTAAAACATCTCCCCGATTTTATCGGAAATCCAGGATGAATTCTATAAGAATCTTGATAGAATTCTTCACTCATCCTAACCTTCTGGTTTACTCCCAGGTATTAAATCACTCTGTAGTGTCCTGCTCAGTCTTGACTTCTTCCTCATCAGCGCTCAGCTGTTCATCTTCACTTTTCTCATCATCCACTTCAGACTCTTGAACAACCTCTAATTCATCATGTTCTACAGTCTGCTCTTCTGCCTGCACATCTTCAGCGTGGGCTTCAGCTGCCGCTATTACGGTTTCGTCTGTTCCGTCCTCATCTTCATCCGCCGAGACCGTTTCCTTTTCTAAATCTCCCTTGGCGACAGTTCGCAGATAATCGAGTGTGTGCGTCATCCGCATTTCAGCGTAAATATTACCCGCCAAATTCATCACTGCATTTGGGTTGTCAAACTTCTTACGGTCGGTATCCGACATATGGCGAGTGATCGAATTTAGTGTTCTATCGGTCTCTTGATGGAGATCCTCTTCGCTGATTTCTATCTCTTCTTTGCGAGCAATTTCCAACAAAACTAAGGATCGATTAACCCGAGTTTCTGCTACAGGTGTGGTCTCATCTCGTAACCCTTGCTCATCCAGATCGCGGGTTTTAAGATAGATATCCATATCAAGGCCCTGATTTGCCAGGCGACTTTCAAGCTGCTGGATAACATTGCTTAATTCATTTTCCAACATTTGGGGTGGATATTTTATGGTTGACCCCTCTATTATTGCATCAAGAACTTGATCGTCATACTCTGAGTTATACGT
>SDBV01005794.1_pt1 | contig 17333 bp, 14 predicted proteins | sample 2277081 | NCBI WGS metagenome assembly SDBV01 (sample SAMN10402039, study PRJNA504765) | marine sediment metagenome | isolation source: marine sediment core GS10_PC15, 223 cmbsf | place: Arctic Ocean: Southern Knipovich Ridge | collected 2010 | reverse complement strand
AGTTGTGTTTACTCTCGTTAGAAGAGTTTGAGTTGTGTTTACTCTCGTTAGAAGAGGTTGAGTTGTGTTTACTCTCGTTAGAAGAGTTTGAGTTGTGTTTACTCTCGTTAGAAGAGGTTGAGTGGTTGTCGTCATTGTTGTGTAGATCCTGATTCCGACGATCTTGATTTTCGTTTATGGAATTGTGACTGTTAGGCTGTGTGTTTTGGAGAGTCGAAGAAACTGATCCTCCGCTATGGTTATTGGGAGGCGATTGGGGCTTAGCAAGGAAAATCATTAGGTCGAGGGGAATGAGGGTGACACTTCCGAGAGCGCCTCCTCCTATACATCCGTAGAGAATGTAGGCATTGGTAGTGGAGAAGGGTCCGATTCCACGAAAACCTAGGAGGCCCAGTGCTGCAAGAGCGAGTGTCGCTAGAGCAAGGGTTGTGATGGTAGTTTCTGTTAACTTACGCTTAACAGAACCGTCGATATAAAACTTTTGACTAATTTTTGCACAGCAACCGCTGTTATTGAGACCCTGACTATCACTCATAATAACTCCTTAAATAAAATTACGTATACAGTATATGATAACAAAGTATTTTATGTCAAGGGTTATGCGCTTGTTGTCAGTAGCTTCTACTCAAACTGATTCGATATTCGGTGGATTGCAGAGAGCGTTTGGGGATTTTGCCAAGGAAGCAAAAGCAGCCAAAAGTCCATCTCAGCTGGAGTGTTTTTTCAACTAGCGGAGGGCGTCGGGGGAGATCATCCAGGAGATTCTCCACTGAGAGCCTTCTCCCTCTAGGCAAATGAGGGAGCTTGCGGCGAAGTTGACGACAGAGGCCTCTTCTTGCTGTAAGGTGAGATAGGAGACGAGCTTCTCTAGGAAGGGGAGATGGCCGACAATAAGGAGGTTCTGCTCCCCAAATTCAATATCCTCTACAAAGGAGGGGACTGGATCGTTTGGCTTTAACCCCTCTCTTTCTACGGGCTTTGTTGAGATTCCTGCTTTTTCTACCAGAATCTCAGCTGTCTCTTTGGCCCGTTTTTTTCCGCTGTGGATCACCTGGTCGATCTCTTCTGTAAAGGGGGCCAAGAATGCCCCCACTTTTGCCGTCTCTTCACGACCAATGGGGGAGAGAGGGGGATCGGGATTAAGAGCGGAAGGGAGGGCCTCCCCATGACGAACTAAAAAAAACTTCATCTAAAACCATTACACGTTAACAAGAGTCCTAGGAGTAGGGCAACAACGCCGATATAGAGGGGATTTTTCCCTTTAAGGATTTTTTCGGCAAGGGCTTTTTCCCTTTCAAGGGGGACAAATAGGCGAGTGAGCCCTTTGAATAGGGTAAGATACCCAAGAAGAGTGATGATGAGTGGCCAGGAAAAAACCCACACGTTGTGGGCTAAGATTATTAGCAAACCGATCATCACATTGAGGGTTCCGGAAACGATAACAAGAGCCTTTTGCGAGAAAAACTCCTCTACGACTTCTTGGATATAGGTTCGTCTGGCCAGGTAAAATACCCCTACGATCAGAAGATACAACCCAAAAAACTTTGCCAAAAAACTCGAGACTTCCATTTTTCTCTCCCTACTTGCATTTTATATTATATTTTTTTAATAATAAAAACAAAACTCACCATTCGGATGCAATAGTCGTGTATAGATTTTTCCTTCTCTCCCTTTGTTTTCTTGGGGTAACTCTTTTCGCTCAAGAAGAAGCGATCCAGCCAATTGAGGGGCCGATTCATGAAGCCTACATCACCCAAGAGTATGGAAAGGAGATTTTACAAGCCGTTCCGAATATCCCTCCTCACCCCATCTACGAAGAGCCTCCCAGAAAAACCGATCCCGAATCGATCTGGATCTCAGGCTACTGGGCGTGGGTACGCGAGGCGGGGGAGTATGTGTGGGTGAGTGGAATATGGAGAAAACTTCCCCCTGGGCAGGCCTGGACTCCTGGGAAGTGGCACCAATACACCGAGGGTTGGGTATGGATTCCAGGCTATTTTAGCCCTGAGGGCTCGCCTGCCATGAGCCCGGTTTTAAGCCCTCCTCCTACTCCTTTAGAAGAGGCAACTCCTCAAGCTCCTAACAACTCCGAATCGTATTTTTGGATAGCTGGTCAATGGGGATACGATCCAACTGTTCGGGATTATGTCTGGTACAAGGGGAGGTGGGAACCTCTCGAGTCCGATTGGGTCTATACTCCTGCTAGCTTCCAATCGACAGAGAAGGGGACGATCTACCTACCCGCTTTTTGGGACTGGCCTCTAGAGTTGCGGGGAAGCGTGTATGACACCATCCATATTCCCAAAGAACATCGAAACCAGGCCCACTACGAACCAGAGAAAAGCCTCGACCCGCTCTATGTAGTAGAAAAACTCTATCTCCACTACCCAAACTACTCCACATTTTTCCAACAACACTACCTGACCCACGAAAAAGAGTGGATGAAGTGGGGAGCAGCCCCCCCTTGGTGGCAGTGGAGTACCTATTGGGGATTATCTCCCAGGCAGAGCTTAGGTCTTTTCTGGTGGTGGAGCCACCCTGGCTACCCACAACCATTTTGGGTCACAAAGGAAATTGCCGAGCAGATTCCCCCACCTCCTCCCTTTGTTGTGCGGATGATGAGAGGTGTTGTTCCTCCTCCTACAGTCACCTCGAATGGAGTCATTGGCACACGCGAACTTCTCAAAGGGATGCGGATTGTATCAGGAAAAATGGAGCCGATCCTCCCAACGGACCCCACACAAATCGTCCAGATGCAACAAGTCGCAAATCCAAAGACCCAAAAAGCTCCCTATCTTCGCCCTACAGCGAAACAGGCCTCACCCACTCCTCCCGCTAAGCCCTATGTCGACTTTCCTCCTCCGAGAAAGCCGGTCGAACGGGTCGAAGTTTCACCTATCCCAACTAGACGGCTCGCACAACACACCGCTCGCCCCTACGAGGGGCCAATCCCACCAGGATCGTATCCCCCCTCGATCTACGAAACCAATCCCCCAGAAATCGAGGTCAACCAAAATCCAGCTCCCGAGTATTTTGCCCCCCGCTACTACGACCCCCACACCCCCTACTACAACGAGTATTACGACACCCACCGAGGGGTCCCTATCCAAGGGGAGCCCCATCGGTATGAGTATCCCCAAACCCCTCTCATGCTCCAACACCACGATGCTCTTATGATCCATCCCCAACCGCAGAGAAATGTCCCCAGCCCCCGGGTCCATCAAACCCCCGGCGACTACTCCACCCTCCCTGGCTATTAACTTGCTTAATAAGTTGTTCCTTTTATATACTTCCTGAGAATTAACCCCATGAGGTTCAATATGAAAGGAAAGAAAATTGTAATGGCTGTTGCTTTAGCTGCGGTCCTATTTATGCCCATGAGCGGATTTGCCCGCTCCCACTTCTCATTTTCTCTCAATCTGTTCGATGTGTTGGCTCCGCGCCCTTGCTACGTCGTTCCACTACCACCACCTATAATCGAAGAGCACATCTACGTCCCATACGTCCCAGAAGTGCGTCGCGAGTACCACTACTACCCACAACCCCGCCCTCCAAGAGGCCCTGAGTACATCTGCCCCAACTGCGCCCCCCGCCCCTACTACTGGTAAGCTATCTAACACCTCAAGGAGGGGAGTTGCGTCAAAGACTCCATCCCAGCATCAACAAGATCATCGATCGTTTTGCTAATCGATTTTCCTCTTTTTTTCGCGATCTTTGCAATCAGATAGTGACGTCTACTTAAAGTCCTATAAGCAATTTTCCCCTTAAAATCTTTCTCATCGATTGGCTCAGGAACAAGTTCTTTATTTTTTAAGTAGAGCTTAATAGCACCTCTAATCGCATCTTGTATGATTTCCATCCCTTCTTCAACTGTTTCTGCATCTGTGCAGACACCAGGGAATTCATTTACACGGATGATAAAATATTTCTTATTTCTATATGTTTCTTGCTCAATGGTATATGACCAGTTGAGGTTCATGTAATAATTTAATGTTTTTCTAGTAGCCATGATCTCTAAGTATCTCCTCTAATGGGATCCACTAATTTCAATATCAAAACCTAATTTTTTTAATACAGTTTCCGCTTCTTCATAGGAAAGAGCTCTTCCATCGAGAACCTTATTTATCAGCTTGATGAACTTACTCATGTACCGAATGGTATCATTTTTGATATCATCTGTCAAGCATAAGCGTAGATTGAAGCCATTGAAAAACAAAACACCTCAACTTGAGTTTTTCAAGAGTCCTAGCCTTTGAGGACGAGGTGGGGACGGAGACGGGCGACGCGGGTGGCCAGGCCTGCCTCTTCTACGGCTTCCACGACGGCATCGACCTCTTTGTAGGCGTCTGGCATCTCTTCGGCAACTGTTTTGTAGGAGCTTGCCATCACGCGTACTCCCTGGCTTTTCATGTACTCGAAGGGGTGGGCCCCTTTCCAGCGGCGCATCGATTGGATCCGGCTTTTAGCCCTTCCCGCTCCATGGCATGAGCTGCACCAGGTGAGGGGGTTCCCGAGCCCTGCCAGTACGTAGCTGGCCCTTCCCATGTCTCCTGGAACGAGAACGGGTTGGCCTGTTTGTTGGAAGAGGGGAGAGAGCTCAGGGTGGCCCGGTCCGAAGGCGCGTGTGGCCCCCTTCCGGTGGACGCAGAGGAGTTGCTTTTTCCCCTCTACTTCATACTCTTCGAATTTGGCGATGTTGTGGCACACATCGTAGAGGGGTGTGATCTTTTCAGGGGAGATCTGGAGAACCTCCTGGAAGGCTTCTCGAACCCAATGGAGGATCTGTTGCCTGTTGTTGAAGGCGTAGTTCGCAGCTGCGTTCATCGCGGCAAAGTACTCTTTCCCTTCGGGACTCTCTAGGGGAGCTGCGACGAGCTGCCGATCGGGCAACCCTTCAGCAAATCCCTTTGTCACAAGGGAGTTCAGGGTGTCTTGGCAGACTTGATGGCCAAATCCCCGGGAACCCGAATGGATCAGGATATAGAGCTGCCCCTCTTCCATCCCCCAAGCCTCAGCTGTTTCAGGGAGGAGGTTCTTTTGGATCTCACCGAGTTCGACAAAGTGGTTTCCCGAACCGATCGAGCCAAGTTGCTTTTTTCCCCGGTCTTTGGCCATCTGAGAGACAGCTGCATAATCGGCTCCTGGAATCGTCCCGTGGCTTTCGATGTGCTCAAGATCGGAGGGGAATCCATACCCTTGCTCAACCGACCACTTGGCCCCCTCCTCTAAGAGCTTCTTATAGTCGGCCTCACTTACTCCACTTCCCCGATGGCCATGGCCCACTCCAGAGGGGACTTTCTGGTAGATCGCTTTGAGTAGGGCCTCTTGGGTAGCTTCATTGAGATCTCGCAGACGGATGGGAGCAAGAGCGAGCCGCACCCCACAATTGATATCATACCCCACTCCGCCAGGGCTGATCACCCCTCCCTCTTTTGAGGTCGCTGCCACCCCACCAATCGGAAATCCATATCCCCAATGGATATCGGGCATCGCGATGCTATACCCTACAATCCCTGGAAGATAGGCAACATTACGGACTTGGAGGAGGGGTTTTTCGATTTCGATCTCCTCGAGAAGCTTCTCAGAGGCAATGACAAGTCCTGGCACTCGCATCCCCCCTTCTTTTGGGAGAAGGTAGGTTGCAGGGGCAATTTTTTTTAATTTGGACAAGAGAGGGCTAAACATCGAGGATCATCTCCCAAGTGAAAATGGCATCTTTTTCTTCCAGCTGGCTCGAAAAGCTAACGGCTTTGATTGGCGTTCCGATCTCTTTATCTGCATGGGAGATCTGCTCATTTAGGGTGATGATTACCTCATCGAGGGAGGTTGGTTTTCTCCCCTCTCGAAACTGGATAAGAGGGGGAAAGAGAAAGGCAAGGGCCGTCTCTGCATGGGCCAGGAGGGTGGAGAAATCTTTTCCTCGAACGAGAAAAGCGAGATCGGCTGTGTGCTCGATCTCCTCGAAAGGAGGAGAAAGGGAGTAAGACCAGATCTTCTGGTAGGTAGAGTGGCCAAGACTTTCATAAAGATGAAGAGATCCAGTAGAGAAGGGGAGGGGAGAAAAGCTCTTCTCCCAGACCCGTTTATTAAAAGGAGCCCGGCAAAGGGTCGCATGTGGGGTAAACCCATGCTTCGTTACAGGAGAGAACCCATGGCTCTTTAGCCACTCTATGAGATCGTGATAATACCCCTCAAGCAAGTCGCTTTTCTCATTCCATAAGATGTTCCAAGCGACAACTCGGGGATCCCTTGAAGGGAGAAATAGACATTGATCGAATATCCCGGTAAATCCTAGGGTGAAAGGAGGCGAGGGAAAAGAGGAGAGGGCCTTTTCAAGCTTGGGAAAGTCTGTATTTCCGAGAAATGCCAAAGTGAGATGACGATCTTTGGGTTTGAGTAACCGGCCTTGGGGGTAGTTTTCGGGCCAAGGGGCCAGAGCCTCTAGCCCAAAAAAGAGACGTTTTTGCTTACCTTCCATCCCCCCATCAATACATAGAGGAGAAGAACAATGATAGAAAAAAAGTTGGGAATTTCGAAAGAGGTCAAGATTCCGATTGGAACGACTCATCTCGAAGGGTTTTTGCATCTTCCACCCGAGGCGAAAGGGGTTGTCCTATTTGCCCATGGGAGTGGAAGCTCGCGGCTTAGCCCTCGCAATCAATTGGTGGCCCATTTTCTCCAAGAGGGGAACCTTGGGACCCTCCTATTTGATCTTCTTACCCCCGAAGAAGAGGAGCGAGATCTCCTCACTCGAGAGCTCCGCTTCAATATCCCGTTCTTAAGTGAGAGGCTCATCCAAGCAACAGAGTGGACCCAAGAAAATTCCGACACCCATTCCCTATCCGTAGGGTATTTTGGTGCAAGTACAGGAGCTGCAGCAGCTCTGATTGCAGCAGCTGAGCTTGGCCCCAAGGTCTCGGCGGTCGTCTCTCGTGGAGGACGCCCCGATCTCGCCGGTCCCCATCTCACCCACGTGCAGGCCCCCACCCTTCTTATTGTGGGGGGGGCCGATCATGGGGTGATCGATCTCAACCAAGATGCTTTTTCTCTCCTCAGTTGCAAGAAAAAGCTCGAGATCGTCCCCAACGCATCCCACCTCTTTGAAGAGCCCGGAACCCTCGAAGAGGTCGGCCGCATGGCCACCCTCTGGTTCCAAGAATATTTATAAAAAGATGGGTGTTTAAATTTTTTGCATCTAATACACGCATCTGATAGATTTGCTTCCAATTAAGATGACAATTATTAGTGCGACACAACAACCCTCGATTGCTGAAAGTGCCTTTTCCCGTCTACGCATCGTAGAGAATACTCTATCCTTTCTAGATTTTCACTCCATTGTGAACTGTCGGTCACTCAATCACCACTTTTACGCTGCCATAGACCAAAGCCATCTTCTTCAAGTCTACTATTTACTTGGATACATGAGAATTTTCCTCTCTCAGCTCAACTCGTCAGAAGAAATGGTAAAAGGGTACATACAGCTCTCACGAGCCTTTCAACCTAGGAAGAATCTTTTTCTAGCTAAAAAAGCCCTTCAATCGAAAAGCGATACCCTGGATCATAAGAGGGAATTTGACCTGTGGACCGCTATCATTAAAGAGGAAGCAAAAACAGACCTACGAATGGCCTGGGAAACAGTCCACGAAAAATTGTCTCTATCAGACCCTTCAGAATGGCTCTATTTACTTTTAAAAAACCATTTAAAAAGTTTTTCTCCGGATGCATTGTGCATCCACCTGTTTCTCCGAATGCACTCTCAAAAACACTTCACTGCTTCTTGTGAACAAATCTACTTTTGGAGTTTGAGAAATCCAAATTATGAAAAGACATGTCTTGAAACGCAAGCAAAAATATTCTTGCCTGTTGAGCGGGTCTTTTTGTTGAAGCTCAAAGATCTCAAGAGTCAGTATAACAAAAAAACTCTTAACTCAGTCGTTAAGCATTTTTTGCGATCTCCCCCTCAAGACTTAAAGGTTTCCTCTCAGGCTTGGTATGATATTCTCTTGTTGAAACTAGAGTATGAGAAGAAGGCCTCTTTAGGAAAAATCACTGAAAGAATCCAAGATCCTTTGATTCGAGCTAGAGCCCTGTTCTCTTTTTTTTCCGCCTTCCCTACCGCCAAAAATACCAATCGTCTTAGTGCTGCCCTTGTTTTTCTCGAACCTCATGTGAAGGTGAAGTTTTGGATACAACTTGCAAAGTTTCCGAAGGTCGTATGCTCTTATGACTCTCTTTCCGGACAAAAATACCGCTTTCTTGCTCATGCAAGAAGGGATGCTCACTCGGTCAAGCAGAGGTATGACAGAGCCTACTATTTTTTAGAGATTTATATGGTGTCTCAGGAGAAACGAGATCTTGACAAGTGTCTTTCAGAGGCTCGTAAGATAAGGGAGAGGGGGCAGCGACTGCAGATTCTGATTGAAGTTCTTCAAAGTACAGGTGATAAATCTCTTCTGCCTGACATAAGAAAAATTTCCCGTGATCTCCCCTTTTCTCTTGATGCATTTGATGCCTTGCTCATGAAATTCCATTACCATGAGAGCACTCTTTTCAGGACGTAGGGTTTGCAGCTGTTTGGGAGAGAAGGGCGATCACCTCTTCGTCTGTTGTTTGGTCGAATGAGTCGTAAAATTGTCCCACTGCATAGAAGGGTGTGGGGGTAGCAAGGGCGATCAACTTGTCGACCTCTTGCTCAAGATGTTCAAAAGTCTCTTTTGGGGAGACGGGGACAGCAACGACAATCTCACTTGCCTCCTCCCGCTTCACTGTTTTGATCGCAGCTCGCATCGTGGAGCCTGTAGCAAGGCCATCGTCGATTAAGATCACCCTTTTTCCCTGAAGATTCCTCGGTGGACGTCCTTTCCGGTAGTGATCGTGCCGCCATTTGGCTTGTTTGCTCTCTTCTGCAAGTGTCTCTTTGAGATAACTCTCAGTGATCCCCAGTTGTTGGATGAGGGTTTGGGAGATGATCCCTTCACCCGTTTCTGTCACAGCTCCAATGGCATACTCGGGGTTAAAGGGAGCCCCGATTTTCCTGGGACAGACGATATCTAAGGGAAGAGAGAGGTGCTTTGCCACTTCCAATCCGACAACCACTCCACCTCTTGGAAGAGCGATCAGAATCGTATTCTCATCTCCCTTATAGTCCTTTAGCGCTTCAGCAAGTTTTTCTCCCGCCTCTTCCCGATTGGCAAACAACATACCCCCTCCTCTTACTTCTTTTGTTCACATGAACCCTTTACATATCTTAAGAACATATATATACAGTCTACGCACTCTCCGTTAAGGAATGCAAATAAAAAATAGATTTGTTTTAATGGAGGGATATGGGGGATGAGTACTGGTACAAAGAGGCGATTATCTACGAAGTACACGTCAAGTGCTTCAATGATAGTTCAGGAGATGGGATCGGAGACTTCAAAGGGTTAACCGAGAAGCTCGACTATCTTGTCGATTTAGGAGTCACAGCGATTTGGCTCCTCCCTTTTTATCCCTCTCCCTTGAAAGATGATGGGTATGACATCGGGGACTACCGTGATGTACACCCGCACTATGGAACCCTAAACGATTTTCGTAAATTTATGCGAGAGGCCCATCGAAGAGGGCTTCGGGTCATCACAGAGCTTGTCATCAACCACACATCCATTCAACACCCTTGGTTCCAAAAGGCTAGGCAATCTCCAAAGGGGTCAAAGGCAAGAGATTTCTATGTTTGGAGTGATCATCCCGATCGCTACCAAGAAGCTCGGATCATTTTCAGTGATTTTGAGCAGTCGAATTGGGCGTGGGATCGTGAGGCCGAGAGTTATTACTGGCACAGATTTTACTCTCACCAGCCAGATCTCAACTTCGATAATGAAGAGGTTCACCAGGCGATTTTCAAGATACTCGATTTTTGGCTCAAAATGGGCGTCGATGGGATGCGGCTCGACGCGATTCCCTATCTCTATGAAAGAGAGGGGACGAACTGCGAGAACTTGCCTGAGACCCACATATTTCTCCAGAAACTCCGCAACCATGTCGAGACCCACTTCCCAGATCGGACGCTTCTAGCCGAAGCAAATCAATGGCCTGAGGATGCTGCAGAGTATTTTGGAGAGGGGAATGAGTGCCATATGGCCTTCCATTTTCCGGTGATGCCTCGCTTGTTTATGTCGATCCACTTAGAAGACTCGCTCCCGATTATCGAGATCATGGAGCAAACTCCCGAAATTCCAGGAAATTGCCAATGGGCTCTTTTCTTACGCAACCACGATGAGCTTACCCTCGAGATGGTAACCGACGAGGAGCGGGACTATATGTTCCGAGTCTATGCTCACGACCCGCAAGCCCGCATCAATTTAGGGATCCGTCGTCGTCTTGCCCCCCTTTTGAAAAACGACAGGAGGAAAGTAGAGTTGATGAACGCTCTTCTCTTCTCCCTTGCAGGAACTCCTGTCCTTTACTATGGTGATGAGATTGGGATGGGGGATAACATCTATTTAGGTGACCGAGATGGTGTTCGTACTCCTATGCAATGGAGTAATGATAGAAATGCGGGGTTTTCAAAAGCAAATCCACAAAGGCTCTATCTACCTCCTATTCTAGATCCTGAGTACCACTATGAGACTGTCAATGTCGAGGCGCAGCAAAACAATCCTCACTCTCTTCTCTGGTGGACCAAGCAACTGATTTCGCTTCGTAAGCGCTATAAGGCCTTTAGCTATGGGACAACGAAATTTCTCCTTCCTGAGAATCGGAAAGTCCTCGTCTTTTTCCGTGAGCACCAAGAGGAGCTCCTTATGATCATCGCGAACCTCTCCCGTTATCCCCAGTATGTGGAACTAGACCTCTCTCAATACAATGGTTACAGCCTTGTCGAAATGTTTTCTTCTCAAAGATTCCCAAATATTGGGGAGCTCCCCTACTTTTTGACTTTAGGAGGGTATGGGTACTACTGGTTTGCTCTGGAGAAAGTACCAAAAGAGACACCAATCCAAGCAATCAAGCGGAAAAAAGAGCGGCAATTTCCAGAAGCTCTGCTTAAAGAGAAGGGAGAGAGGATCTTTGCCCCAGAAAGGCGGAAGATTCTTCTTGGCTTGATCAAACGGTATCTCTACAGAAGGAGCTGGTTTTCCCACTATTTCCCTATGCTCGATCGGACAAAAACACGCCTCTCCGATTACTCTCTTATTAAAACAGGTACACGCAACTACCACCTCGTCATCATTGAGCTTGGATTCACAAATGGGGTGATCAGACGCCTTCCTCTTATTCTTCTATATGCTCAAGGGGAGGAGGCTGAAAGAAGAGCTGAGGCTTATCCAGAAAATGTTCTTGTCCGATGGTCAAAGGGAGAGAAGGGGGAGATACTCTACGATGCGAGTATGGATGGGGAGGTAGCCTCTTTGTTCCTTCATATGATGGAAAACAAGGGGAGAGTCCGGACAGAAAATGGAGAATTAAGAGGAGTTGCTCTTCAAGAATATGAAAAACGGACCTCTTGCTTATCTACTGACGAGCCCGTTAAAGTGATGCGTGAAGAGGATACGATTCTCTTCACATACGAAAAAGGAGCGCTTCGGATTTTTTGGGATTTAGAAGAGGGGATGAATCTCGATGTAGAGATGCGCCTCGATTTAACCAAAAAGACCTCGTTTCGAGGGTTTTTGCCTGTTATTGGGTATGTAGAGTATCGGAGGTTGGGGATGCCTAAAACTGCGATTGCTGAAGAGCTGATCTCGAGGGGGGGCGAGTATGATGCCTACTCTCTTTCTCTAGAAGGGGCGGAGAGATTTTTGATGAGCATAGAGGCACGTATTGAGACGATTCCACTAGGCGATCTACTTCCAAATAGAAGCTGGCACTCCCTTGCTACAGGAGAACTTCCTCAAGGGATTCATCAGCTAATCGAAGAGCAGACAGAAGTGGCCCGTCACCTGGGCAAAACAACAGGGGAGTTCCACAAGGCAATCGGTTCCATCTCCCAAGACTCTGCATATGAGCCCATTCCCTTTAACCAATTTTATCAAAGATCCCTCTACCAAACCCTCCGGAGCAAGATTGCTGAAGCGTTCACACTACTTGAAAAAGAGTGTAAAATATATGCTCCCCTATTGGAGTATAGGGAGAGGCTCCTAAAATCCCTTACCCCTTTGCTAAAGGAGCACTTTCCTACTATGCGGACCCGCTACCACGGGAATTTCATTCTCCAAAATCTCCACTACACGGGAAAAGATTTTCTCATTACGAATTTTGAGGGGAATCTCTTAAGTTCCTTTAGCGAAAGGCGCTACAAACGTTCTCCTCTTGTAGATGTCGCTTCGATGCTCCTCTCCTTTCATCAAGTGGGCTTTGAAGCAATCTACTCGTTAGAAGAGAGGGGAGTGTTGCGAAAAGAGATCCGTGAGAAGAGTAACAAGTGGGCGAAGAGTTGGGGGATTTGGGTTGGATCGGCTTATATCAGAGCCTACCTCAAAACAGTGGAGGGAAGCTCTTTTCTCCCTAAAGAACCTACACAAACCGATTTTCTTCTATATGTCTATTTGTTAGAACAAAGTCTAGAACAAATTTTACACGGAAACAAACAAGAGGCTACAGAGTTCCTCCTCCATTGGCTTCCCATTTATGGATCATAATCTATTCGAAAAAGTCCCGAGCTCAGTGTACCGCCTCCAATTGAACGAGGAGTTCCCCTTAAAAGAAGCGATCAAAATTCTCCCCTATTTGCATAAGCTTGGGATTGATGGGGTCTACTTATCTCCCCTATTTGAGGCCTATAGCCCTCATGGATATGATGTTACTGATCCAAATCGACTTAACCCCAAAATTGGAACCGAGAAGGAGTACACGCGTTTTTGTGGCGAGCTAAAGAAATGGGGTCTCAAACAAATACTCGATGTTGTCCCGAACCACATGGGAATCAAAGGGGGAGGGAACCACTACTGGCAAGATGTTCTAGAAAACGGCCCCTACTCTCCTTACGCCTCTTTTTTCGACATCGAGTGGGAGTGTGAAAAAAAGGAGCTAAAGAACCGGGTGCTCTATCCGATACTCGGCTCTCACTATGGAAAAGCTCTTGAAAGCCACGAGATCGTTCTTCATTTTTCCAAGGGAGCGTTTACCCTTTTTTATCACGATACTCCTCTTCCTGTCTCTTCTGACAGCTATCCGATTTTGCTGAAGATCTGCCGAGAGTTCATCGGAGAAAAAGACCCAAATCTTGTGGAATTTTACGAGACTTTTCCACATGAGCCGAAGCTCCGATCTTCGAAAAAGCAGGAAGGAGAGGCCCGTTTGGAGGCTCTTTTTACCAAGACGAAAAAAGGGGAGAAGGTTCTTGAAAACCTCCTCTGTCAAACAAACGGAAAAAAACGTCTTCCTAGTTCATTTGACCTTTTAGACAGCCTCCTTGAGGCCCAATTTTATAGGCTTTCTTACTGGAAGGTGGCCAATCACGAGATCAACTACCGCCGTTTTTTCAACATCCACGAACTTGCGGCCCTCCGCATTGAAGATGAAGCAGTCTTGCAGGAGCACCATAGATGGCTGTTTTCTCTAATGGAAAAGGGGGTTGTAGATGGACTTAGAATCGATCATCCAGATGGTCTTTATGACCCCGATTCGTATTTCTCTTCCCTCCAAACCCATGGGCCGATCTATACGGTTGTCGAAAAGATCCTAGACCGGAAAGAGAAACTTCCCGATTCGTGGAGGGTGGACGGCACGGTGGGATATGAATATCTCAATATTCTCAACGGAATCTTCATCCGACAGCAAAACGAGAAGGCCTTCACCGATATCTACGAAGAGTTTATCGGTCAGTCTCTTGACTTTGAGACCCTTGTTTATGAGTCGAAAAAACTCTTCGCTTCCTATGAGATGGTGAGTGAAGTGGAGGCTTTGGGGCGGAAGCTCGACCGTGTTTCGGAAGAAACCCGTCACTACCGAGACTTTACCAGACACGATTTAACCCAAGCAATCGAAGAGGTGATCGCCTACTTTCCTGTATACAGAACCTACAATAGACCTTTTGGGAAAGCGAATCGGAGAGATGCCCGCTACATCACGATTGCAATCCAAAAAGCAAAAGCGAAAGCCCCCTCCCTGGATCACTCTCTTTTCGATTTTTTGGAAAACCTACTTCTTGGAAAATTGCCCAAGGCAAAAGAGGCTGGGTTTTCTGATTTTGTCCTCTCTTTTCAACAGTTGACTGGGCCGATGATGGCAAAAGGGCTTGAAGATACCACCTTTTACCGTTACAACCGACTTCTCTCCCTAAATGAGGTAGGAGGAGATCCTCCCCACTTTGGCTATTCAGAAGGGGAGTTTCACCGCCTTTTCCGGGAAAAGCAGGAGAAGTGGCCATATGGTTTTCTCGCCTCCTCAACTCACGATACGAAGAGAAGTGAAGATGTCCGGATGCGACTCAATGTTTTAAGCGAGATTCCCGAAAGGTGGCGCTTAGAAGTAAAGAGATGGAGTCTGCTCAATAGTCGCTTCAAGGGGGAAGGTCCCTCGCTAAACACCGAGTATTTTCTCTACCAAACTCTCTTAGGGGTTTGGCCAAAAGAGGGGGTTCGAAAGAAGGAGAGAGAAGCTTTTTTTAAGCGCCTTTGGGAGGTTGTGGTAAAATCGATGAGGGAGGCCAAGCAAGAGACGAGTTGGATGGAGCCCAACCTCGAGTATGAAGAGGATGTCCGAAGATTTCTAGAATCGATTCTCACTCCCCAAATAGGAAAAGCATTTCTTACTTCTTTTCTCCCCTTCGTCCATGAGATCGACAGGCTTGGAGCCCGCAACTCCCTTTCTGCCACAGCCCTCAAGATCGCCCTTCCTGGAGTGGTCGATGTCTATCAGGGAAATGAACTATTCCACTACCGCCTTGTCGATCCTGACAACAGAGCTCCTGTAGACTTTACTTCACGAAAAAAGCTCCTGGCCCAAGGTAACAAGGAGTTCAAGTTATTCCTTCATCAAAAAGCTCTGAACTGTAGAAGAGAGCACAAGGAGCTCTTTATCCATGGGGAGTATATTCCATTAAGAGTAAGAGGCTTTAGGAAAGACCATCTCATTGCTTTTTTACGCAAAACCAAGGAGAAGACTCTTTTAGTTGTAGTGAGCCGATTTTTTGCCTCTCTTCCAACAGATGAGCCCCTTGGAAAAAAAACCTGGAAAGAGACGGAAGTTCTTCTCCCTGCAGAATATCTCTCAAAGGTATTCGAAGATGTTTTTACCCAGAAAAAACTTAAGGCCAAAAAACAAGGTGGACAGGCAACCCTTTCTGTGGCAGAACTACTAGAAACGTACACCTTTAGCTATTGCATAACTTAAGTGGCTATTCTAAGCGATATAGAAACGAAGCGGGAGCTCTCTTTGGGAGCCAAAGTGGGGGAAAAGACCACCTCCTTCCGTGTTTGGGCCCCCCACCACCTCTCTCTATCCCTCCATCTCCTCGGGAAGGGGATGTTCCGGATGGAGCGGGACAAGGAAGGGTATTTCTCTTTCAATCTTGAGAGGGTAAGCCCGGGAGATCGCTACTTCTACACCTTTGGAAATGGTCTAGAGCGCCCTGACCCTGTCTCCCGTTTCCTTCCCGACGGGGTCCACGGCCCCACAGAGATCGTCGATCCCAAAAGCTTTTCCTGGGATGATCTCTCGTGGAAGGGGATCCCTTTACAAGAGCAGATCTTTTATGAAATCCATGTAGGGGCATATACCAAGGAGGGGACCTTCTACTCTTTGATCGATAAGCTCCCTTACATCAAAAAGTTGGGAGTTACTTGCCTTGAGATCATGCCGATCTCGCAGTTTCCAGGAAGGTGGAACTGGGGATACGACGGAGCCTCTCCTTACGCTCCCTATTCAGGATATGGAGGGCCACAAGGTCTAAAAGAGCTCGTTAAGGCCGCCCACGCCCACTCTCTTGGCATCTGCCTCGATGTTGTTTACAACCACTTAGGCCCAGAGGGGAACTATCTTGCTGAGTTTGGCAACTACTTTAGCGACACCTATCGTACCCCGTGGGGAAAAGCCCTCAACTACGACGGTCCCTACTCGGATCATGTGCGCCACTACATCATCCAAAACGCTCTCTACTGGCTTTCCGAATACCATATCGACGCCTTAAGACTCGATGCCATCCACGGGATCTACGATTTTAGTGCCTCTCCCATGCTTCCAGAGCTCATCAAAGAGGTGCGCCTTTTAGGACAGGAGCAAGGGAGAAACATCCATGTGATTGCCGAATCGGGATTCAACGATGCTCGTATTCTCCACCCAGAAGAGAAAGGGGGGTGGGATCTTTGCGGAGTTTGGAACGATGATTTCCACCACGCCATGCACGTGACGCTGACTGGGGAAAAAACGACCTATTACAGCGACTTTTCCGGTTTGCCCGACTTAGCCAGGTCCTTATCTGGAGGCTTTGTCTACGAGGGGCAATATTCGAGCTTCCGGAAACGGCGTCATGGAAACTCTTGCAAGGGGATCCCTTACGAAAAGTTTCTCATCTTTTCCCAAAATCACGACCAGGCAGGAAACCGCCCTTGGGGAGAGAGACTCGCTTCCCTTGTCGAAAAAGAGCCGGCAAAACTAGCCGCCTGTTTCACCCTCCTCACTCCCGCTACACCTCTTCTCTTTATGGGGGAGGAGTATGGAGAGAAAGCTTCTTTTGAGTATTTCGTCGATTACAAAGATGAGCGGCTGATGCGTTCAATCTTCGAAGGACGAAAGCGGGAGTCCCACAGAACCGACATGCCCTTTCCTGGGAAAGAGTCGTTTGACAACTCACAACTCAGCTGGGAATTTGATCACGATCTTCTCACCCTCTACCAAAAGCTCATCTCTCTAAGAAAACAGTTCCCTCCAGCTCCCCACCTCACAACGGGCGACCTCCACGTCTCCTACTCAGAAGAGGAGTCTTGGATCGCCTGGGAGTATCCCACCAAAAACGGCTCTTGGCTGGGGGTCTTCTGCTACCTCGGTGAAGAGGCACAGGCCTTCTCCCTCCCATTCCGAAACCTTACCTCCCCCAAACTCCTCTTCTCCACAAGCCCCTCCTCCCAGAAGGGGATCTTCCCTCCTCACTCAGCCTCCATTTACACCTCCTAACCAGCAACTTCTCTCCAATCTCTCCTCTTTTAAATCGGCCTTGAGAAGCTGTTCAGTTCTTTTTGGGATAGTCCTTTCAAAGCGTTAAACACCTCTTTGGCCGAGGGACGATCATCCGAAGAACTCCAACACTGTTTAAGGAGTTGTTGAAGAGTGGGTGGCGTGATCGATTCATCAATTTTTTCTCCCTCATTCCCTTGCAAGACACGCATTATGATTTGCTGGGGATTTTTCCCTTCAAA
>SDBV01005793.1_pt1 | contig 17334 bp, 14 predicted proteins | sample 2277081 | NCBI WGS metagenome assembly SDBV01 (sample SAMN10402039, study PRJNA504765) | marine sediment metagenome | isolation source: marine sediment core GS10_PC15, 223 cmbsf | place: Arctic Ocean: Southern Knipovich Ridge | collected 2010 | reverse complement strand
AAAGAAGCATGCAATGCAAATGAACTCTCATCCGGTGAGGCGCAAAGGCTGGCGCTTGCCAGGGCGCTTGCAGTTGACCCTGACATTTTTTTGCTTGATGAACCTACGGCATCTCTTGACCCTGATAACACCAGAGTGATAGAGGAGATTATCAATACCATAAGAAGCAATTCTGAAAAGATGATTATTATGGTTACGCATAATCTGTATCAGGCAAAAAGTCTTTCAGATTTTATTATTTTTATGTATAAGGGAAAGGCTGTAGAGTTTTCAAATGCCGAAACATTTTTCAAAAAACCTTCCACAGAACTGGCCAGGAAGTTTGTATTCGGGGAGGTATATTAATAATGATTCCTGGAAAATTAAACTTGAAATTAGTTGAATATTTGATATTCTATTATACAGAACGACCTCATAAGGATAAAGAAAGAGGGTTACTATAATGAAAGACCCGCTTGGAAGAGAAGAGGCTGTAAAGGTAAAAGAAGCACTGAGACTGCTTATGGAACAGGAACTGAAGCAGCTGGATACTGAAACAATCCGGATTGAAGAAGCATATAAAAGGGTTTTATCAAAAGATATAATCTCTCCTGAAAACCTCCCGGGATTTAACCGCTCAACAATGGACGGATATGCCGTTAACCCGGCAGATACATTCGGGGCTTCTGATACAATGCCGGTTTATCTCCAGGTAAAAGGCCAGGTGCTGATGGGAGAAAAACCTGAAATTAACATAAAAAGGGGTGAAACATGTCAGATTCCAACCGGCGGAATGCTGCCTGAAGGCACTGATGCTGTTGTCATGTTTGAGTACACAAATGTGGTGGATGATGAAATGGTGGAGATAATGAAGGCTGTTTCTCCGAATGAGAATGTAATACTTGCTGATGAGGATGTTAAAAAGGGAGAACCTGTTTTCGAGATCGGACAGAGGCTCAGACCACAGGATATCGGTGCACTGGCAGGGCTTGGAATTGTTGAAATAGAAGTATTCAGAAAACCGGTAGTATCGATAATAGGAACAGGTGATGAGGTAGTACCTCCTGACAAACCTTTATCTGTTGGTGAGGTAAGGGACATAAATTCATATAATCTCTTTGGACTGATACAGGAATCTAATGCTGTTCCCCTGAAAAAGGGGATAGTCAGGGATGAATATGATAAATTGAAAAAAATCGTTGAAGATGCTGTTGCTGAATCGGACATTGTGCTGATTACAGGCGGAAGTTCCGTAGGAACTAAAGATTATACATCGAGGGTAATTGATGAGCTTGGAGACCCCGGCGTTCTTTTCCACGGAGTTACCATTAAACCGGGGAAGCCGTTGATAGGCGGTATTGTTTCAGGGGTGCCTGTTTTCGGGCTTCCGGGACATCCTGCCGCAATAACCGTAAGCTTTGAAACCTTTGTAGGGCCGCTCTTACTTAAGCTGTCCGGAGAAAAGCATAATCCTCTTATCCCTTCACGAAGGACTGTAAAGGCATTACTCAGCAGAAACCTGTCGTCTTCAGTCGGCCGGGAAGAACATATCAGGGTCAGCCTTGAACAAAAGGATGGTGCTGTCCGGGCTGTTCCCATAATGGGAAAATCTGCGCTTATCCGCACACTTGTTAAAGCAGACGGAATAGTCGTGATCCCGATGAATAAATCCGGGGTTTATGAGGGGGAAGAGGTTGAGGTGAGATTGTTTTGAATTTCACCAGAAGAATATACCAGACCAGCACTGCTCTTCAGGATGCGCAGAAAATCTGGTCAGACTTTATTAGAACCATTAAATCAACAAATAGTGAAGTTGTGCCTGTCATTCAGTCTCTTGACAGGATAACTGCGGAACCGGTCCAGGCCAGGATATCATCCCCTTTTTATCACTCTGCTGCTATGGACGGCTATGCAGTAAGGTTTCATGAGACATTTGGTGCATCCGAGACAAATCCTTTAGAGTTGGAACTTGACGGGAAGGCTGTTCCCATCAACACCGGAGATCCTGTTCCTGATGGATTCAATGCAGTGATAATGGTTGAAGATGTTAATTTAACCGGTGACAATATAGAAATAAATGACCCTGCCACTCCATATCAGCATATACGGCCTGTTGGAGAGAATATCGTACAGACCGAACTGATTCTTCCGGAAAACCATAAGATCAGGCCTGTTGACATTGGTGCGATAATTTCCGGCGGGAACTCTGAAGTCAAGGTAAGAAAAAGACCTGTGGTAACTGTTATCCCTACGGGTAATGAGGTAGTGGAACCCGGCAGTCCTCTCAAGATTGGCAATATAATTGACTCAAACAGTTATATGATAGGCGGTCTGATCGAACAATGGGGCGGTGAGTTCAACAGAAGCGAAATTGCCCCTGACAACAAAGACCTGCTTAAAGAAAGGATAATTGACTCTGTAAAGAAAAGCGATATTACAGTGGTAATTGCCGGGGCATCTGCAGGGACAAAAGACTTTACCCCCAATGCGGTAGCAGAGCTCGGGAATGTCCTTGTTCATGGAATAAGTATCAAACCGGGTAAGCCCGTGCTTCTAGGAGTGATAAATAAAAAACCGGTGATAGGGCTTCCGGGATATCCGGTGGCTGCATATATGACATTTGAACTCTTCGCTAAATCCTTAATATGTCATCTGCTCGGGATTGAACCGGAACCACCGGACAGATTAAAGGCAAAGCTCTCAAGACCTGTAGCCTCTTCACTGGGTTTCGAAGAATTTCTGAGGGTGAAGGTCGGAAAAGTAGGCGGCAATCTCATAGCTACTCCTGTCGGAAGGGGAGCAGGTGCACTAATGACACTTCAGCGCGCCGACGGCATAATTCATGTGCCTGCAATGAATGAAGGGATTGCTGCTGAGACCGAGGTTGAAGTAGCACTGATAAGATCCAAAAATGAAATAAAAAATACGGTTGTCTGTATAGGCAGTCATGACAATGCATTGGACATCCTCGCAAATTTTCTGAAAAGGCGGTTTCCGTCATACAGTCTCTCATCAGCACACGTCGGTTCAATGGGCGGGATTATGGCAGTAAAAAAATCAGAAGCCCATGTTGCCGGCACGCATCTGCTTGATGAAAAAACAGGTGAATATAATATCCCTTTTATAAAGAGACTCCTTAAAGGTATTCCCCTTAAAGTTATAAACCTTGTTCACAGACAGCAGGGATTGATGGTCCGGAAGGATAATCCTGAAAACATCAAATCTATTGATGATCTTTCAAGAGGTGATGTAGTTTTTATCAACAGACAGCCCGGTTCCGGCACCAGACTGCTGACCGATAAATGTCTGAAGGAAATGGAAATTAATGTACAGGACATAAAGGGATATGATAAAGAGGAATTTACGCATATGGGTGTTGCCTCGGCAGTTGCATCAGGAGCCGCTGACACAGGTATGGGGATTCTTACAGCAGCTATTGCACTTGACCTTGAGTTTATCCCGATAGCAAAAGAGAGATATGACCTGGTCATTAGAGGCGAGCACTTTAAAACAGCACAAATAGAAGCTTTATTTCAAATCATATCAACTGACACGGAATTCAGGAATGCTGTTGTCTCGCTTGGAGGTTATGATGTGAGTGAAATGGGGAAGGTGGTTTACGAACAATAAGGATTCAAGGAGTCTAGGATTCAAGGGTTCGAGTGAAAAAAGATACAATAATATGATTATTTTTCAAGATTATCTTTCGTGTTAGTGTTTGTATTTTGTATTAAATATTTATTATTTGTATCATATGAAATATAAATCCTTGAACCCTTGAATCCTTGAATCCTAGACTCCTGAAACCCTATTTCTACTATGAAAGGCCATAGAAATAAGAAAATAATAAAAATAACCGAATCCCACAACAACACGGTTGAGGATGCTGTTGCAGAGGAGAAGAGTGGAAAATATAATTTATAAGGCTTTTGTTGTTGAAGAAACCAGTCACAATGGATTTGCAGGGACAATAAAAGAAAATACCATAAATGATTTGCCTGACGGTGACGTAATAGTACGAGTTAAATATTCTTCCCTGAATTATAAAGATGCTCTATCAGCTAAAGGCAATAAAGCAGTAACAAGAAACTACCCCCATGTCCCCGGGATTGATGCTTCAGGAATAGTCGAAGAGAGTGCAGGAGATGACTTGAAAGCAGGAGATGAGGTTATTGTAACCAGCTATGATCTGGGTATGAATACATCCGGAGGATTCGGGCAGTATATTCGGGTTCCCGCAAACTGGGTAGTAAAACTTCCGACTGACATGACACTGAAAGAAAGTATGATATTCGGCACTGCCGGTTTTACGGCAGCTTTGTCAGTACAGACGTTAACGAAAACTGTTAAACCTGAGCATGGTGAGATATTAGTTACAGGGGCATCCGGAGGTGTGGGAAGTGTCGCTGTCGGTATTTTGTCCAAGCTGGGGTATTCTGTAATTGCAGTATCAGGCAAAGCAGATGCTAAAGTTCTATTAGAACAACTGGGGGCCAAAGAAATAATAGGTAGAAATGAATTATCAGAAAGATCCAAATCGCCGCTTCTGAAAGCACGTTGGGCCGGCGTAATTGACACAGTTGGGGGAGAAATACTGGCAAATGCAATTAAATCCACCAATCCTCGTGGTATTGTAACCTGCTGCGGGAACGCAGCTTCACCAGAATTGCCAATAAATGTTTATCCATTCATACTGAGAGGTGTAACACTTGCAGGAATTGACTCACAAAACTGTCCGATGACACTTCGCAGGCAGATTTGGGCAAAGCTGGCCAGTGAATGGAAGTTTAATATGCTTGGAGATATTTCTAATGAAATATCCTTAGATGAATTAAATGATGCTATAGAACGGATCCTGAAAGGACAGCTAAAAGGCAGGACTGTAATTAACCTGGATTTGAACATTTCTGTGTAAATCCACCAAATTTATGGAAACAGTTCGGAGGGTACCGATAATACTTGATTGTGAATGATTTTAAAAGAAGCTGATATTGTGAATTAACATAAATTATCTTCATGTTCAACAGGGACATCAAAAATGTAACGTTCCTACCAGAAGGTGCATTCTTGAAATATTTCAATAAATAAGGATTTACGATAGAAACCTGCTTTAAAGCAGGTTTCTTTGGGGCCTCTGCTGAACTCTCTAGATTCTGCATGTCTTTACTTCCTCGCTTCCGCACTTCCAGTCTTCCGCGCTTTTGTCCTTGACAAGCTGTCGATTTCGCGATATTCTTTAAAAATCAAAGGCTTTCTATCTGAATAAATACATTTTAGCATGGAAGAAAAAGACGAGATAAGAGAAAAAATTGAGAACACTTTATTAGAAGCATATCGAAATGAATATAAAGAGCATATTTCGATATGGCAGAATCTTGAGAGTAAGGCACAAGGAACAGTGGCTATGTCAGGTGTTTTTCTCGCTGGTATATTTGCATTTATTAGACAATTAGGGGATCAGTCCAATGATGTCATAAGAGTTCTCTTAGTATTTGCAATTATTTTTTTAGCCTTGTCTCTTTTATCATGTATTCTTGTACTTAAAACAAGGAAGCGACCTGCTTTGCCAGGTGGAGCAATCGTTGAAAAAATAGTTGTGGATTTAATTGAAGGATCAGCAAACAATGTATCAGCAAGTCAGTATTTATTATTTATTAGAGATCAAACTAAGGCTTGGTCTCGTGTAAACATGGAGATCAATAAGATTAATAATGACAAAGCAAAGCATTTATGGATAGCACATCGATTTATCATAAGCTCATTAGGTATAGTCTTACTGATAGCAACTTTGAACATTTTTAAAGGAGGCACATTATGAAATGCATAAAAAAAGATTGCACAGATGATGCATTAGGAGACAGTAACTACTGTGCTGCTCATCTACCTATTGATACAAAATATGTACAAAATTATGAAAGTTTCATAAGAGATGATAATGATGATGATGAAGAATGATATTAGAGATCATCTCTGATAGCTTTATTTTAAAAAAGCTATCAACAAAAGCTAATGGGTGACCCCACGGAGATTATTAAAAGGAATTAATCATGATCAGTCAGATCCAAACATTCTCAAATGGAGCACATTTCTTTCGGGCAGATATGCATATCCATTCGTTTGACGGCTCGCCAGACATTACGGATACCTCTATGACACCTGAGCAAATAGTAGCTACTGCCATCTCAGAAAAACTACAAGTAATATCCATTACTGATCACAATGAAATCTCGAATGTAGAAAAAACAATCCATGCGGCTTCTTCTCAGATGTTAGTCATTCCTGGAGTTGAGCTTTCAACGCCAGAAGGTCATCTGCTGGTTTATTTCAAGGATTTTGATCGATTGTCCACGTTTTTTCGCAGGCTGGATATCGTTGACAAAGGAACACAAATCTCGCGCTGCCAAACGGCGATGCTTGAGTGCTTGAAAACGGCGGAGACGCTCAATGGGTTTGCAATTCTTGCACACGTCGATGGCCTAGGGGGCCTTGCAGTCTCGAACAAAGAAAATTCACCGCACATTGTGGATATATTATGTCATTCATGTTTGGTAGGGATTGAGTTGAAGTCTGTGGACTCTAAGATATCGTATTCTGATTCAGATCCCGATCCTAACAGAAAACAAGTTGGTGTACAACGTCGGAAGAAACTGGGACTGGGAACACAGCAGAATCTAGCCAGAGTTCTGTTTTCAGATTCACATTCTTTGTCAGCATTAGGAAAAAATGCTACTGGTGATCGTAAGGTTACGAGAATTAAGATGGATGCTCCGTCCTTTGATGGAATTCTGGTAGCCCTTGAGGATTCGGATGCCAGGGTTCGACTTGAGGATCAGATTCCGAAGTCAGTCCCATATGTCATGGGTATCAAATTCGAAGGTGGGTTCTTAGATGGTCAGTCTATCCATTTGAGTAAGAATCTGAACTGCATTATTGGTGGAAGAGGTACGGGAAAGTCGACAGCTTTCGAAGCGATTAGATGTTTGGCTCCGCATGGTAGCCCGAGTCGTGTAATCGATTCGGAAATATGGTCTGATGAAATGCACTTGATATGGACAGATGAGGCTGAGCAAAATCACTTACTATTGCGAAGGCTCAAAGAACCTATGCACAATTTGGATAACCCCGAACTTGGGCCGACCAGTTTTCATATAGAGTGCTACGGCCAAGGTGAAACGGCTTTAATCAGCCAGAAAGCGGAATCCGATCCGTCAGCGCTCTTGGAATATCTTGATAGGTTTGTCGAAATCCAGGAGCATCTTAATGCCGAGGATATGGCAAGACAGGAGTTGCTAGAAAATCAGAGTGAAATAGAGAAAGCCGAGTTGGAAGTTGCCAAGATTCCGCAATTTACGCAAGCGCTCCGAACTACAAAGCAACAACTGCTGGCTTAAGGAAAAGCGAAAGCAACTAACATAATAAAACTTGAGAGAAAAATAGCCACTGAACGATCTGTGAGACAGGAGATTCAAAACAATGTCAATGATATTGTAATAGCGCTCAAACAGTCATCAACAAAAACAACGTTAGATGAGCTTCGAGCACTTGAAATAATCGACGGATTCATTGTTGGGAAAGATGAATTCGTAGCGATTATTAGAGCCGTCGATTCTTTTGAGAGTAAGACAGATAAGTCTCAAAATGAACTCCTGGAAGATGCAAAGGTCTTTAAGGAAGAAATAACTAAAAATCTGCGTAGCTGGAAATCCAAAGAAGCAACGATGCTTGCTGAAATTGAAGCAAAGAGGAAAGACCTTGAGAAATCAGGAATTCGGCTGGATATGGCCTATATTCGAAAACTTGCTGATGACGAAGCTAAGTATACAGGTATCCTTAGTACGCTTAAGAAGTGGGTTGAACATCTAAAGAAACTCAGACAAACCCGCACTCTTATTCTTAAACGTCGCTGGGATGCACGTTCTGGCGTTGCAACCTCTAGGGTTGCATTCTCTCGTAAAGCATCAAAAGTACTGAAAGGAGCACTGGTGGATCTATCTGTAAGTTTAAAATTTATAGAGAACGGATATTCACCAGAATCAGAAAGAATTATCCAAGAGTCCATGAGTTGGCGTACTGTCCAAGTTCCCCGTGCCGCATTAATAGTAGAACAGCTAACCGTCCCCAAACTACTCGACGCGCTACAGCGCAATGATAGTAGCTCAATTAAGAAGATAACGTTGGCGGATGGAACGTTTCCATTTAGTCCAGCGGATGCAAAAGAGATAGTTGAACGACTGCGCCAACCTCAATATAAATTTGCCTTAGAAAGATGCGTTATTGGTGATCGTCCACGAATAACAGTCACCAAAGAAGTCATTTTGGAAAACGGAACTTCGAAATACATTGCTCGAGAATTTCACAAGCTCTCGCTTGGTCAACAGCAATCAGTTCTACTTGCCTTGATGCTTTCGTCCGATAGCAATGCCCCGTTGATCATTGATCAGCCAGAAGATAACCTCGATGGGGAGTTCATTTATTACTCTTTGGTTCCTGTTTTACGCCGCGCCAAAGAACGTCGACAAATTATCGTTGTGACTCATAATGCCAACATCGCAGTCTTGGGCGACGCGGAACTAATCATTGCGCTGAAGGCCGTCCATGATCATGCGAAAATCGTTGGACGAGGCTCGATTGACGAGAAGAAAACAAAAGAAGCGACATGCCAAATACTGGAGGGCGCTAAAGAAGCTTTCAAAAGGAGAGCAAAAATATACGGTGAGATTCTAGGGAACACATAATAACCGTTTTCACAGCGAAGGCAGGTCGCTGATGATCTGGGTTAGTTTTGTGCATTTTGCAAAGTCTTTTTTGTTCATTATTATATTTACTTTCAATAAAAAAGCACGTAACCATAAAAAGCAAGGCCTAACTGGGTGGGGTCGTGGGTGGGGTCGTGTCTACACAATTTACAAAATATGTGTAATGTGTAGACACGACCCCACCCATTGTTTATTGTATTATTCCCAACATTCCCACATCACTCTTTAAAATTCAATATACAAGACTTAACCCCCACGGATATTCCCGGGCAGCCTGGAAAGATCTGACTCCGAAAACTTAGAATAAGCTATAATATGCGGCATGGAAGAGCATTGGTAGTTTAAGAGCGTAGGAATAGGTTTGAGTGAGATGTATGGTTTGAAAAAAACAAAACCTGCTCCTGTTTCAATGCGATTAAAAGTTCAAAACGGGTTTTTTTATAGGAGTGATGTTCTTGAAAGAATACGAAGAAAAGGAATTTGAAAAGTTAATAGTTTCATGTAGTAATATGGATTTACTCATAGTAACAACAACCGATATAGAAACTCTATCATTGCATACAACACTTACACCATTAAAAACATATTCTAGCCTACTAAGAGTTTACCATGGTAGTCAAACATATTTTGTAGGCCAATTCGGTGCATATAATGCTATACATGTCCAATGTGGCATGGGATCAGTCTCAAGAGATAGTTCGCTGAGCACTGTCAGTGAAGCAATCAAAACATGGAAACCCAAAGTGACATTGATGCTTGGTATTGCCTTTGGAATAGATGAAACCAAACAAAAAATAGGTGATGTTTTAGTGTCTGAAGGAATTATTCCATATGATTTCAAAAAAGTATCCGAAAAGGAAACATATCAGAGATCCTTATCAGCCCCAGCGAATAAAATACTCGTCAATAGATTTAAAAACCTGAGAACATGGGAGTATTTACTGCCATCGGATGATAAATCAAAACAGTTTGTTGGACCGCTGCTTTCAGGTGAGGAACTTATTGATAAAAAGGGACATAGGGACAAGTTAAAAGAAGAAAATCCTACTTCGATAGGTGGCGAAATGGAAGGCGCAGGCCTCTATGCTGCATGTGATGATAACTGTGCGTGGATTATTGTAAAAGGTATTTGCGATTTTGCAGATGGGAAAAAAGATACCAATAAAGATTCTAATCAAGAAATTGCAGCAAGTGTAGCCGTGAGTATATGCCTAGAGGTCTTTAGTTCAAAGACGGCTTTCAATACACTTGGGTTGGAGCCGGTAGAAGTAGAAATGAACAGCTCTAATCCCGAATTGATTTCCGGCAAAGAGGCGAGCGCTATTTTATTTGATATTTATGACATAACTAAGGAGCATTATTATATTGAACGAACTATTGATAAAACAGTCATAAATTGTCTCAACCATTATAGTATCTGGTTATCAGGCCCTACAGGATGTGGCAAATCTAATTTAATTTATCGCAACCTATTAAGAAGTAATTACAAAACGGTTCAAATTAGCCTTGCTAGTTGCATAGGTTTGGATATTGACGATTTCTTTGAAGAAATTATTGAAGAACTATCACATCACGTTGAGCCCACTAGTCATCCATCATGTCACACGTTCCCCGAAAGAGTCCGCCAAATTATTCAGCTGATAGAAAAGAAGTGCCATGGCGAAGAATGCTTCATATTTATTGACGAGATCCCGCTAAGCGATACAGCTCAATTTAAAACATTTACAGAAAAAATTGTCTCATTATTTATTTCAATATCACTAAATATTGGATTATCAGGAATAAGATTTGTTCTTTCATCAATCAATAGTCCACAAGATTATATTACCTCATTCCAGCAGAAGATCCATCAACAGATGAAATTTCTTCCGTTAGATTATTGGGAAATCGGAGAGGCAGAAGCTTTGGTGAAATTAATTTCTACTAATATAAATTATCAATTAGATGAGGATATTTTTCACGAACTTATACTGAAAGCTAAAGGATCGCCAAGGTTCATTAAGAAGTTTTTTAGGAATCTCTTAGCAGTTGCTCAGTTTGATAAAAAGAGCCTCTTAATGATTATTGCTGAAACAGAAAGAGAGCTTAGGAGTATCTGAAATGTTTAAAGTACTGAAGCCATATACAATCATTCCCCAAAATCTCTATGTTCATAGAGCCGCTGATAGGCAAGTTAAGCACATCATTACAGATATGGGGCGACCTGGTTATGTTTTAGTTGCACGGCAGATGGGCAAGACAAATCTTTTAATTAATGCAAAGCGTGAGTTGGAAACTGATAATGATGTTTTTGTGTATATCGACTTATCGAATACCTTTGACTCCTCTAGGGGGTGCTTCGAAAATATCATAAATACAGCCTTAGAAACTAATGAAGATAAATTCAAAGATGTAATAGATGATTTACACAAGAGGAGAAGCGAACTTCGCGAATTGCCTCCTCATAAACAACATACTAATGAATTGAAAATATTATTAAAGGCAATTCCTGGCAAGCTCGTAATAATCCTTGATGAAATAGATGTGCTGACAAGAACGCAGTATTCAGATCAAATATTTTCGCAGATTAGGAGTATATATTTTTCTAGAATTAATTATGCTGAATTATCAAGACTAACTTATCTCCTCTCAGGTGTTGTTGAGCCTACAGAAATAATCAAGGACACAAAAATATCTCCTTTTAATATAGGACAAAAGATTTTCCTGAACGATTTCACTGAAGTTGAATTTGAGCTATTCCTTGAACAAGCTGGCTTAGATAAAATGGAAGATGAGCTGAAAGAGAGAGTATATTACTGGACTAGTGGGAATCCACGTATGACATGGGATGTCTGTTCAGAGGTAGAAAACTTCAGCAAAGAGTCCAAGGTGACCCTAGCCGGAATTGACAAGATTGTAAAGGAATTGTATCTAAAGACTTTTGATAAGCCGCCAATTGATACTATTAGAGAGCTTACAAAAAATGATAGGGAAATAAGAAATGCAATTGTTGAAATTGAATCTAATAAAGGTAAGGAGATTTCCGATAAGCTAAAGAGCAAGCTTTATTTGAGCGGAATAACAAACTACGAAGATGACTCCGTAAGATTAAAAAACAACATACTTCGCGAGAGTTTAACTCTTTCATGGATTCAGTCCATTGAAGAAGAGGAAAGAGGGTTGGTGTGGATTGCAGATGATCTTTTTGATCAAAAGAAATATGCTGAGTCATTAGCAACATATAAAAGATATTTACATAATGCTGACTTCCCCGAAGAAAAGATGGCAATTTGTTATTACCAGATGGGTTATGCTGCATTTCTCGCATCAGACTTTAGGGAGGCAATTGATTATCTTGAGAAATCTGATTTAATAAGAGAAGAATCTGAAACACTTTTTATCACTATTTGCAACTTGAAAGGTACAGCTTATTTCTACCTTAATGAGTTTGATGCAAGTATGAAGCACTTCAAAACTGCTATAGAGCAAAGCAAAAAAGATGAGCTTTATGCTAAAGCTCTATTAAATTATGGTAGTGCTTTAATTAAATCCGACGTAGGGCAATATAGAGAAGAGGCAACAAAAATATTTGAGGATATTATTAATGAGGTTAGTCTCGACAAAGACAAAATTAAAGAACCATTTCTTAATGAGTTGAAATCAATAGCTTATTATAACATTGCCCTCTTAATTGAAAGAACCGAGGCAGATAGGGCTAAAGAGTTTCTGAGAATGGCCATCCAACATTCAACAAACAAGACAAAGCCATTAATGATACTAACCCTTTTTCATCATGAAAAAACGAGCCAAAAGAAAGTGTCTTTGCTGAATAGCATCGTCGATATTATTATCGACAATACACTCGTTCCGAAACAGAAGAATCCGGAAAATCCCTTGGATTTTACTAGTGAACAACTTAATGAAGCAATTGTTTATTCTTATCTTTATGATCGGGATAATGCATTTAAGAAACTTGGTAAACATAAAAATTTAACGGAGTATTTAATTAATTTGCCAAATCTTATGTTTGAAGTAGCTATGAATGCAGCAGTTAGCAAAAGGAAGGATGATACTATCGCAATCTTACGCGAGTTAAATGCAGGTCAGTACGAAATAGACCGACAAACCCGTTATTTAACCACAAAGTATTTGGCTTATTTCGTCGACAATAAGCAAGAATTGGAAGTGGCACTGGATTATTTGGAGTTGTTCTCAGTCAACCGTGTCACCAAAATTGATTATATGGATTTCGAAATAGTTTCTAATGTCATCTTTATTTTTACTGAACGAAATGAAGTTCAGAAGGCTTTAGAATTGATACGCACGATTGAAAGTGTAAAGAGTGAAGTAGACAAAAGTTTGTTGATTAATTATCTCGTCATCTACTATGTAGAATTTCATATACTCAAATTGATGCACAAAAATCAGCTTGCCCAAATGAAAGCGCAAAGCATACTTGATTTATGTAAAGATGACGAATTGAACTCATACAAAAGCAATTTGTTAGGTGGGACTGGACTTGAAACCATTCGTCAGAATGTGGAAAACTACTTACATCCTCAGAGGCATATCAAGATGCCAATAACTGCGCCAATGTCATTTGGCAGAAATGAGATAATAAAGGTGAGATATAAAGATGCTCGCATAGTGACAGCAAAATACAAGAAGGTTGAACATGATATAAAGACAGGCAAGTGTGAAATATTAGAGGACGATATTTAATTTGTGGGTGGTGTCATGTGTCCGTGGGGTCTCCGTGGGGTCAGGTCTTGTTTCTTGCATTTTCAGTTTTTATGCTAGAAACAAGACTTGACCCCCTATTACTGATAACAGATAACAGCTGCATCTATATAACACGCCAACTGTCATTTTCAACAGTTAATACTTTAAATTAATTGAATTTACAAGAACAGGAAATCAATTACGAATTATCAATTATCAATTACGAATTACGAATTAAAAAAATGACCGTTCCAACAGCTTGAACTGTTCCACCCCCGTTTTGCCTGATGTTTTAAATCTTACTGTAATATAAAGGGGAAATCAATAAAAATAGCACGGAAGTGTGAAAAGGCAATTACTAATTACGAATTACGAATGGAAAGAGGAAAGGAAAATGACGAGTGACGAATAGCGATTGACGAATGACGAAGGGAAAGACAGGAAGTTCGGAAGCGGGAAAGTGGGAAAGAAACGGATAGGTGGGCAGGGCTGACCCCTTATCCGCTTTTTTGGGGTTTTACAAATATTTACATCCTGTTACCTATCATCAGCCTGAGTCTGATATATTCATTGAATCTGCTTAAATCCATTGATCATAAATTGTACTGCTATTACCGCAAGGAGTAAGCCCATAAGACGTGTAATTACCCGAATCCCTCCAACCCCCAGGACTTTACTGATCCATCTTCCAAAGTAAAATACAATAAATACTGTGAAACAGGCCATCACAATCGCTATTAAAAGCAATGGTGTATTTACCGGGTTATCAGGGTTCAGCTTCCAGACTAATACAGCAGTTATGGCGCCCGGTCCTGCCAGCATAGGAGTGGCCATCGGTACCAAGGCAGCATTGGTCTTTGTAATACCTTCTTCTTCTTCCTCTATCGTAGTCTTTAATCCGTGGGGAATCAGGTGAAGCATCTGTAGAGCATAAACAAAAAATATAAAACCTCCTGCAACCTGAAATGCTGGCAGTCCTATACCAAAGTAATGCAATACAGAGTCACCGGTAAAGGCAAAGAAGAATAGGATGAAGCAAGCTGCAACAGAAGTAATTACAGCCATTCTGCCTTGTTCCGCTGGAGTGTTCTGCTTTGTGAAAAGTAAAAAGAATAAAAGATTGCCCAGGGGATCCATAATAATCATGAGTGGAACCAGGATAGTAAGGAGTGTATTTAACGTTTCCATTGATTATGCAAGACGTAATTGCGCAATAGATGCACGGGCACTGCCCCCACTTATATCCGGACCAATGCTTAGTTCCAACGCCGTCAACCCGGTAAGATCGACAGCATAATCTTCTATTTCGCGGGTATTATCCGGAAGGCTAAAGTTATACTGCTGGCGCACAATCTCCCGGTAGGACTGGCCGCCGTCTGAGGACCACCGCAGCACGAACTCATGCGTGCGCTCCTGCTCATCTTCGTGAAACACTAAACGAACATGCCTGACCCGCAACGGCTTGTCAAAGAGCAGGCGGACTGTCTGCTGACCGGGTTCTGACGCCCGCCAGCCTGAACCCTCATTGGCTTTCAATGCCGACTCGATCGGATGTGACACATCTTCAGACGTGAGCTCTGCCTGCGCTAAGTTTTCCAAGTCCAGCCAGTTTTGATCGGGTGGTATTACATCCTGAGAGCCCTTTGTGATTATATGTTTACGCATTTGATTGCCTCCTATAGCATTCATTCCCACTGATAACAGATAACAGCTACACCACCTACTATACTCCTCAATCTTGTTTCAAGCAGGAATCCATTAATAATTGGCTCAAGTCAACGGCTTCGCTTCAGTAAGGATGTCATTTATAATTTAGGATTATCATTAATTTTTATCTTTCCTTCAGAGTAACATTTTTTTCTAAGTAAAAAAACTAACATATTGTCCTAAAATGAATATTTTTATTGGACTATCAGCCTAATTTGTGATACAAAGTAATTATAATCGATTAATGAAATAGGAGGTAAAAAACCATGTTATCCATTGAAAATATATTACTAAAAAAGAACAAGGATCTTTATTCTATAGGACCAAAGGAAACCGCTTATAAGGCACTAGAAATAATGGCTGAAAAAGATATAGGTGCACTGCTGGTCATTGATAAGGGCGAAATGGTCGGAATATTTACTGAACGAGATTATGCCCGCAAGGTAATTCTGAGAGGCAAATCTTCAAAAGATACGATGGTTGAAGAACTAATGACGAGGAGAGTGATCACTATTACACCTGAAAATTCGTTTGACGAGTGCATGGCTTTAATGAAAGCTGCAAAATGTCGCCACATGCCTGTCTTTGAAAATAAACAACTTATTGCCATGTTGACTATGAGAGATCTTATGGATGCATTGATAAGTGAAAAGGATATAACAATTCATGACCTGGAACGCTATATCACTGGGAGTGATTACAAATAATCCGTAACTTTTAAGAAACGGTATTTGCTTGTCACACTTAAAGCGGATAATAGATAGAATGTCACCATTAATGAAGTTTTAAGTACTCGATATCACACTCAATTTAAAATCGTATTTTCTTATTCATCAGTGTCAATAATCAATCAGATTATAAGCTCCACCGAGTATTCATAATCAGATACAATCCTTAAATTATCATGTTACGCAGTTTACTGACTACAGATATTTATCCTCAGCTTGATCTTCACTCCATGATTATTGACAAGCAGGTTATAAGTAACTTCCCAACTATTCCCATCCTGAAGATAACAGGATGAAATCCTGCTTGACGAAATATTAAGATCCTTCACAATAGAAAATTATAAACGGAATCCAGACTGACTCTAAGTTATTCTCAAATTTGGATACTATACTTCCCCTTCGCCATTGTGACAGTATACATTAAATGTTACCTGAAACTTCTTCCACTGTTATACTGGAATCGATCGCTAAACTCTTTTTGATAAGTGCCGCGGGATACCTCTCTGTTCGTTTCCGGGTTCTTTCAGCCGGTGCAATAGAGGCCCTGTCTAAATTCATTATCTCCATCTCTCTCCCATGTTTAATAATTGCAACGGTCGGGATCAATCTACACTATAACATGCTGGGATTATTGGGGCTTGGAGGCCTTGCATCCCTGCTTCTCAACGGTGGGAGTCTGCTGCTTGCACTACTTTTTCGCAGGTTGCTCATCTCCAGACGTGAGCAGGGACGCAATCTATTCCTATCTTTATCAGCGATCCAGAACTCAGGGTATCTGCCTATCCCCCTGGTTATTGCAGTTTTGCCTGAGCACCTGAGACCACAGGGCCTTATCCTCACGTTTGTTTATATCATGACTATGGGTCTTCTTTTCTGGAGTCTGGGGGTCTGGCTTGTCACCGAAGGATCAGCAGCAGACTGGCGGGAAAATTTACGGAAGGTCATTAACCCGCCTATTATAGCCCTTCTCTCCAGCTTTCTTTTTCTTATTCCTCCGATAAAGACAGGATTTGATAATGCGCCTATTCTCCGGGAAGCCCTTTCATTAATCGGTGATACAACGATTCCCATGGTTATGTTTGTCCTGGGAGGTTCGTTCGGTAGTGCAATAACCTTACGGGGTAGTGGGGGACGGATCATCGGCATTTCCGCTCTCGTGAAACTGGCAATAACTCCACTCGCTGCATTGTTAGTGGTGAAAGCCCTTGCAGTAGATCACACCTTTGGTTTTGTGCTGGTTCTGCAGGCTGCCATGCCTGCGGCCATGAACCATATTGTTGTCGCCCGTGAATACAAGGGCAACGTGCCGCTCATAGCCCGTGCCCTCTTTGTGCATTATATGGTAGCGATTATCACCATTCCCCTCTTCCTTTATTTATTTGATCGAATTTGATGAGTATTTTAGTATCCCGATGTCAGGTTTCAGAAGATTCAGTGATGATTCACTGCAGACAATGAAACAA
>SDBV01005792.1_pt1 | contig 17334 bp, 8 predicted proteins | sample 2277081 | NCBI WGS metagenome assembly SDBV01 (sample SAMN10402039, study PRJNA504765) | marine sediment metagenome | isolation source: marine sediment core GS10_PC15, 223 cmbsf | place: Arctic Ocean: Southern Knipovich Ridge | collected 2010 | reverse complement strand
ACAGAATTAAAGAAATTTCAGAAAAGTGATTTAATTGTTAAATATGATCTAATCCCATTTGTAAATGCCATAAGTAATAAAAAATATTCCGAACTTGCCCAAAAGATAAATAATGCCGGTAAGATGGGAATTATTGAAGATTTAGCAGAAATTAGAAATTCCTTATTAGAGAACTTAGATTTTCCTAATCGAGCATATTTGATTAGCAAATGCAACAGCGAACTCTTTAAACAAACTATCACAGATTATATTTTTAAGTATTCTTATTGGAAAGAAGTATGGGCCGATATTGCTACGGAATTCTCAAATTTGGACAAACCTATTAAAGAAGCATTCAAGCAAAGGCAAACTAAACAAATCCGTTCAGAAGATTTACTAATTGAAATTAATGTTACTGGAACAAATGATGATTCTTTAGTAAATATGCAAATTTCGGGAGGTTCTGACGCAATAAAACTAAGATCATTATTAAATAAAATTGATTATATCCAAAAGGAGGAATAAAAAATCTCCTCTATCCTATTTTTTCCAGGGTTTCTGTTAATATCTTGGGGATATCCATTATATTTAGAATGTGGATGATTTCTCCTTGAGTAATCTTTAAAATATTCTCGGCATACTTCTTACCGTACGATCTTGTGTTAACTCCTAAAATGAACTTAACTCTTTGATTAAGATATTCTTCAAGTGCCAACCTCATCTCCCTTTCACTTTCTCCAAATTGACAATCAGTTAATAAGAAACATAGTTTCAGTTCGGTGTTAGTTTCTTGGAGCTGTTTCGCACCCCAATTTAAGGCAGCTAACACTCGCGTCCCACCTCTCGCTTCCAAGGACAAGAGTTCATCAGCTACATCCTCTAAGGTTTTTTCATCTCCAAATTTTTTTACGACATGTGTATTGGATTCAAAAAAACAAATGGCAACTTCGTCAGCTCTTAATGAACCGATTAATACCATAACGGAAATGGAACATGCCGCCAACTTAATTCCGCCCATAGATCCAGAAATATCCAACAAGAAGCAAATTGATACTCGACCTTTTTCTGTTTCCATTACCATCAGATCTTCTGATGTTATCTGGTCTATGTACTTCCCTTGTAAAATAATATTTTCAATCGAAGCATCGATATCAATGAGGTCCATATCATCCCCTTCAATAAAAGTTCGTAATTTATTTGTAGGGATGAGTCCTTTTTCACCTGTCCCGCGTTGGTTTGAAATCATGTTCAATGCGATTTTAATCAAGGCATCCTTTACTAGTTTTTTCACGAAATCTTTGACGTGATTGGGAACCGCTCTACGATGTGTGAACCATTGGAGAAGTAAATTGTCTCCCGGCCCCGCAGCTAACGATTCAGCTAACTGTCTCTGACCACTTGGACCTTCCATTCCTGCAGACTTAAAGCCCTGACCCATGTTATAATGACCTAAAGCGCCTAATCCCGGATAATTATTATTACTTAAGGCAATTTGCATTAATTCTCCCATTTGATCCTGAGTAAGTGAAGGGATATTATTCATTATGTTTTCGTATCTTTGAAAGTTGCCGATGTTTCGTTGAAACATGACTTTTAAGAGCTTATAATCTCCTCCGAAGATTTCTAAAATTTCTTCTTCCGGGACGCCTAAATGCACTCCTATCTCCATTGCCCTAGCCTGATTCAGAGGGATGTGCTCAGATACTAAAGATTTAAGTATATTTCTAAATTGGTCCGGGTCTTTAGCCGATTCTAAGGATTTTAAACCTGCTTTTTCTGCATTTTCAACAAATCCATCAAAACACGATTGAAATTCTGTTTGAGTAGAAAGTTGCATCAATTCGCGTGCTAAATCCGCTAAATCGTAGCTCGCATGGCCGTTATTATTTATCATATCGTTTATCAAATTATTGACACAATTATCGAGCATTTGCTGCCACTCGGAAACATCCGTTTGTGCTTGAAATAACTCAGGTAACGAGGGATTTTGATTATCCCTCGACCACATCTCAAATAATTCCTCGGAAATTTGGGAGCTGAACTTTTTATCTAAGAAGCGGCTAATATTAAAAGTAGTTCCAGGGTCTATTTTAAGACTATTTGACAAGATTTTATTGTGATCAAACTCGGGGATATAGCCTAAGATATTCGAGATTTCTGCCATATCCATCAAAGTATCGACTCGGTTGATTAACTGTTCCGCTAATTGTATAGCTTCTTCGATATCTATACCCGCATCTTTTAGGTAATTTAATGTTCTTGCCGCAGCTCCCACTTCTTCCGATTGCATTATTTCCTTAAGAGTTGTTTCAAACTCGGGCGAGTTCATGCAGAATTGAGCGGTAGCGTTGATCCATGGAGTACTTGATTGGTTAATAATGTCTTCTCCCCATCCGAGATTCACTGCTGAACCGACATCAGAAGCCGAAAGGCTATTTATTTCCCTTAAAATTGCCTGATGGCAAAATTTTTCTAGCATTTCGGTGTTTTTTATCCCTTGTCTCAAGAGTTCAGAGAAGTCGCTCCTCTGCTCCAAGATATCAATTAAACTCTTGAAAGGTTCTTCTTTTGCGGCTGCTTTATCGTATAATTCGTTAACAAAGTCCATTAAACCTGTGAAATCCTCCATGGCTTTATCTATTAAGGTATTCGTATCGAGACTCCCTAAATCAATGTTTTTATCAAGGATATCTAAAAGTTCATCCATAAAATCTTGATCAGTGTTGTTGCTGTCATCGTTCATGCCTAAAACTTTACTTTCCTTTTCATTCTCTGGCTTAGGCTTCTTTTCCTTGGGGAATATAATATTGAACGCAATCTCTTGCGCAATTGCTTGGTCCTCAACAGGAGTAGTTATAACAGCTGCCTTAATGAAATCGTCCGGGATTAAACTGTGTTTTCTATAATATATTGCAGTTAATAACTTAGGAATTGCTACTGCTTGTCTGGTGCTTGGCAAGTTTATTAATCGTGCCTTATTTCTTCGCATCTGGTATACAAACTCTATAGAAAAGGAGATCGGTCTCCATTCAAGGACTTGATTATTCGGAAAGTCACCAATGTTTCCTTTATCAATTCGTTGCTCTCTAGCCATGTAATTTACGATACTCCAACGACTTTTGTTAATAATTTTTTGAGAAAAGTTTCAACATTTCTTCCGGGACGCATTTCAATAGAATCGCGCAATACTAATTTTGCAGATTCCGCAATTAACTTGTTGTCCACAGTCGCATTTAACCGTTGAGCTCTTTGGGAAACGAATCTAGCAAGACCAATACTAGTTCGAAGGCTTGGAGGTTTCTCAACCATCGGATCGTCCCGACACTGAACCATTATCTCTATTATCTTTTCTTGCGTTAAAGCTGATAATTTATATTCTGGACAATTGGAAACCATTATTTTCTGCTCAAGTGATTTAGTTGGATAACCGAGGTGTACCCAAACTTTAATTCTATCCTTAATAGCTGATGGTAATTTACGGGTTCCTCTTAATTCTGATGGATTCATCGCAACTATTACGTAAAATTCATTATCAACTGCAAGCCAGGTCTTTAATTGCGGAATATAAAGACGTTTTTCTTCCATAGCATCAAGCATGCTGTTTAGCACATATTCATCGCCTCTATTTAATTCGTTAGCAAGGAATACGCCCCCTTTTAGTGCGGACAACGTAAAAGGACCGGGAATATAAGACTCTGGGGCGAACCCGTACTTGAATACGAGAGTCGGATCGAAAGAACCTATTAAAGTTGCAGGACGTACGAGATCCGAGAAAGTAACCCAATAAAATTCCCTGTTCAAATCATACGCAAATTTACGACATAGGGCAGTCTTTCCGCAACCTACGGGACCTACCAGCCCTACGAATAGTCCGGCATTATAAGCGTCCAACATGGCTTCATAAGCGTACTTATACTGCCCTTCTAACACTAAATTGACTTCTTCTCGGATATCTTCAATCTTACATTTTTCCATTAACTTAGTAAATTCATCCATTTCTTTTTTCGACATATTTTCTCACTATTTACTATTTTATTATTTATTTTTCAAAAAACTTTTCGGTTTCCGTTGGTTGTACCACAATAGGTACCTCGTACCTTAATTTCTTTATCGCGTTGGTAATTTTGGAGTATTCTCCTTCCGTTAATACTGATCTTCGCGAAAAATTCAGTTTATTCATAATGAACTTGCCGAAAAAAGAGTCTTTAAGTCCTGAAACGTCGTATTTTTTTCCTTTTTTGAGTACTTTACAATTTTTTAACTCGTCAATCCGTTTTAACAGTACTAATTTAGCCAATGGTCTCCAAAATTCGCTACTTTTTAACGCGTCTAGAAAAAAATCGTTGTTATCTAACTCGTCATCTTTTAACATAAGAGATATTTCTTTCAAAAAACTGATACTCATTTTTCTTTTAAATTCTTCTACTGATGCGCTATTTTTAGCTAATTCGCGAGCATTTCCGAATAAATTCTCTATTTTTTCATCTTCGCCTAAGTAAACACCTTGAAAATCTTCCTTAAATTTATTTATACTCACTTCAATTTCCTTATTTTCAATCATTTTTTTTCACGTTTTACTTTGTTAACTCTATTTTCTTATCACATTGGATTTTATCTACATCTTGATGAGTTATAAGTATAATTTGAGTATCTTCTGCGGTAGAAGATAAGTTAGATAATAAATTTATTCTATTATCTTCGTCCATAAACTCTGTAGGCTCATCTATGAGGAGAAATGGAGCATTTCCGATTATTTTACCTAAGGAAAACTTGTATGATAGACCAAGAATTAGTTTATGACCGCCTCCTTCATATACCCAGGCAGGATAGAAATCTTCCATACTCATTCCTTTAGGAGTTACTGATAAGCTATAATCCTCGCTGTCTATGTGAACCTTCTCAAATTCGTTGTCAGAAGAAAAAAATTGGTGTAATTTTAGGATTTTCTCTTCTAAGACGCTTGAAACGTTTTTCCTAATAATTTCTTGAGTATCCTTAAAAACTTGTTGATAGTTCCGATATTTTTCTGCTAATTCTTCTTTTCTGCGTAATTCCAAGATTTGTTTCTCAATATTTGCAATTTCTTTATCTAATCTCTTTATGTGATTTTTTGTTTCTTCAATATCACTTTGATATTGCTTTTTTTGGTTAATTAAATGTTCCAGTGTAGTCGATATTTCAGAAATCTTTGAGATAATTAATTCCCTTAATTTGTCTTTTATCCGGACCGATTTCTCAAGGGATATTTCCTTCTTAAGGGCCTCCATGTCTTCAACAATTAAATATAACGATTTTGAGAATTCTTTCTGATCTTCCTCCCTTTTCGAATTTAAATTGGCTAATTTTGTTTTTAATTGATCCTTTACTTCTTGGAAATTATTGATCAGAATATTTTTTTCATCATTATAAGAAACTTCCGCATTCTGTATCTCGTCTCGGAGCTCTTTTATTTTTGCTTCTAAATCCTCAATTTTCTTAATCTCGCTTTCCAATTCTAGGATTTGCTTGTTTAATTCCTTCTCTTCTGATCTTAATTTGGCAACATCGTCTTTAACAAGCTGATCATTTGTTTCGTTTATTTTTATTGTGTCATTCAGCCCCTTTAGTTTAGCTTTACATTCCTTTATTTCTTTAACTATTTTTGAAGGATCAATAGTTGCACCGCAAAATTCGCATTTAGGTTTATCTTTAGTCTCTTCCCTTCTCCGTAATATACCCTCAATATCTCCCTTCTCGCGTTCAACATTTCTAATGATATCTTGAAAACTTTCAGATTCCTTCTCTAAGCGGGTTGTTTCCTTGACGGTCTTTTCCAAGCTATCTCGCGGATTTTTCAAGTTTTTCTTCAACTCTTCTTTAGTTCCGAACTTAGCCTTGGTATCTTCCATCTCTTTTGTAATCATGCTTTCCTTTAGCTTCGCATCTTCCATCGTTCTTTTTTTATTCTCGAACGATTCTACAGATTTATAGATCGTTTCTGAAGAATTCTTGAAGCTTTGAAATGTATTAAGCTCATCTTCTTTTGTTTTAATATCGTTATCAATTGTTTTTTGTTTCTCTTCTTGGGTCTCCAATTTTTTTTTATATTCAACTTTTTCTTTTTGTGATTGTTGTAGGGTAGCCTCGAAAATTAGAATGTTTTTAACTTCTTTTTCAAATCCCAATGCATGTTCCTTGAAAGCTTCAGATAATGCGATTGCCGTTTTAATTCCGAAGACTATGTCTAATTTCTTCTCTCCCATTAAAATCTCCGAGACAGTTCCTTGATAGAAATGAATACCCGTTTCAAAGAAACGCTTTGAAATGTCCAGGATCTCTTTAATTTTTAGAGACAAATCTTCTTCGCGATCTCCAAAATCAGACGATAAAATATAAATTTCGTTGTCACCATCGTATTTCTTCAAAGTATAGAATCTTTTTGCGGAACGAGTTTTTCCCGTTAACTTATGCATGCGTTGTAGTTTATACTTTTCCCCATTCATTCCTTTGAAAACCAACTCAACACCTACAACGGATTTCTTAAACTTTGCCAGCTGTGAAATTTTTTTGAATCCATGTACATTTCCGAAAAGACCATATTCAATCGCGTAAAATATTGTAGATTTCCCGGCATTGTTTCTACCATGAATAAGATTGAATTTCTCGTCAAAATCTAGTTTTAAGTCTTCATGCTTTCGAAAATTTTTTAACCTTATCTTTTCAATCGTGATTACTTCACCATGAATTAGATTTTTTGTTTAGGAATTCAATCATCATTATCCTCCGAGAGATCTGATTCAAACATTTCTTGTATTCTCTCATTTAATTTTTCTCGAGCGTTCTTTACTAAATTAAACGTCTTTGTCAAATTATCCTCGTCATCGTAAAGATAATTTGTAAAATCAAAAAGACGAAAAAGATTATTTTTCTCCCTCTCGGTTAACTCAAACTTACTTAAAATTTCTGAAATATTAAATTTAAAACTCATTGAATATCACTTCTGGCTTTTTTATTATGTCCTTTAACTTATAATAACTATAACTATAAGTATATAAAATTATATATAAAAAGTTGTTGAGAGTGTGGATTTTTCTTCTTTCCTAATCATTCAAAGCGTTGGAAACTTTATTTTTGTCGTTTCTGTATCGTCTTTATAAAACTTTATTACGTATTCACTATTCCGTTGAAAGCAATCATCGTGCGAAATAACAAATAATTGATTGAAGCCTTTAATATTATTAATTAATTTACTTAGATTCGTGCGGGACGATGGATCCAAATTACTTGTAGGTTCGTCAAAGAAGGCAAATTCAGCGTTTGTTAAAGTTTTTAGGATTGCCAATCTTATCGACAAAGCAGCGGACATTTTTTCTCCTCCGGATAACCTGAAAAAATCTTTTACGGTTTTAGAAGTCGATATTGTAATGTCGTAATCCTCTTTCCATTCTAACGCGGCACCTTCGTCTTCGCGTATACTCCGGTAAATTTCTGATGCTAGGTTATTAATCTTATCCATTAATGCCTTTCTCATCTTTGGTATGAATTCCCTAAGCCAAAATCTTGTTTTTTTAAAAAAAAATATTTGAGCTTCAAGTTTATTTTCTTTTTTGCTCAACGCTTCTAGTTCAGTTTCCTTTTTTTCTATTATTTCAAGTCTGTCGTTGATATCGTCTAACATCTCTTGTTTACTGTTTAATTGAGTTTCTAATTCCACAATAATTTTGCCAATTTCTCTATCCTCAATCTCGCACTGGAGATATTCCTCTTCATCGTATATTGAATTTAACTCGTTTATTACTTCCAAATTTTCCTTTTGTTTTACTTTAAGATCGCTTAATTGAGTAGTAGTATCGTCTACTTCTTTTTTTCGATCTTTAATTTTTTCGGCAATTTTAATGTACTGCTGGTATCTTTCATGAGGATTCTTTATATTATCCATTTCTTGCTTGATTTTATTTAATACTTCGGTATCTTCCTTCATAGCTTTAACTTCTTTATCCAATTGTTCTTTATTTTGTTCGGACTTTTTCATTTCAGATTCAATCGGAATAAGTGACTTCTCAAGTTCATGAAAAGTCTCGACATTTTTTTTATGATATTTATAATCGTCAACGTCACTTTGTAAATTGTATTTTTGTGTTTCAAAATTTTCTCTATTCTTTGTTAATTCAGGTTTACGAAGAACTTCTGTTTTTATCTCTTTAATTTCTTTTTGTAAATCGTAGATCTGTCTTTCGTATTCCTTTATCATTACCTTATCTTTTTCAATCTGGGTTAGTTTATTTTTAATTTCTTGCTTGCCTTTTAATCTATCTTTAAGTTTCCTTAAATCTTTCTCTTTGGTGTCAATTAGTTGTTTTTTGTTTTCAATCTCCCGCGAAAAATAGCTTACATCGAACGATCCTTCCTTTATATTCTTACATTTCTGATCTGAAAACGGACATATTGTATTTTCTATTTTCTTTTGGTTATTTTTATAGTAAGAGATTTCATTTTTTAAAATTAAGATTTCTATTTCTAAATCACTCTTGTCTTTTTCGAGTAAAACGCACTCGTCGGATTTTTCTTGCCAATTCGGCAATACTTTTAAACTCAGTTTTAGAGTTGATAATATGCTGTTTAACTTTGACTGATTAGCTTGATTTTTTTTAAAATTCTCTTCTAAAGTAACAATCTTAGCCAGTTCTTCATCATTATTTTTAGTGTCAATTTCTAATTTCTTATACTCTTGATATTTAGGTTCAAGATTTTTACTTTTTTCTCTTGATTTCTCAGCGTCAGCAATTCCTTGTTTTATTCGGTCAAATTTACTTTTGATTTTGTTATATTCTTCTAAAATTTTGCTTAAATCGTCTTTCTTTTCAATTAAAATGTTATTTTTGTCTATTAAACTGTCGTATTCCTTAGAACGACTTAAATATTTTTCGTGTAGTTCCTTGGTATCATCGCAGTTTTTCCTTGCTTTAATTGATTCATCCAATTGTTTCCGGAGGTTTTTCAGATTTTTTTCTTCTATTTCTTCGCTGATTTTTAATTTGCTTGATAAATTTTTAGCTTCTTCGAGACGCTTTTTTAGGATTCTAAGGTTCTCGAGCTCTTTTTTAATTTCAACTGCTTTTAATTTTTTTTCCTTTAATTTGGTGGATTTTTTCTCAATTTCTTCGACAAATTCTTGTTTTCGTAATATGAGTCCTTGTTTATCTTTAATTTCACCTCTAAATTCACCAATTTCACCCTGAAGATCTGCTAAGCTCGATTTTACTTTGGATCTTAATTGTCCTAAATTTTCCCAAACTTTTTCATAAATTTCTAGCTGAAGGATACGGTCAAAGTATGCCTTTCTATCTTTAGGTCTATCTAAAAAATTTGTTACGATCATACCTTGAGGTATTCCTATTGCTGTATCAAATAAGGTACCTAAATCAACCTCTTGTTTCAATCCAAGCTGTTTTTTTATCCAATTTTTTAATTTACTCACTGTTTCGATATTTAACTTCTTTTTAGTTAAGCCGTTATATACCGCCACACTAGTCTTACCGATCGTTCGCTCAATAATAAACGGCTCGTTATTTGAACCAATTATTGAAATCCTTACAGTTCCATATTCAGGTCTATCTTTATGAACATCTCGCACGTAAATTTGGTGCTTACTGGATTTTAAAAAATCAAATAGAACGAAACCTATCATCTCTAAAATAGAAGATTTACCCGTTCCATTGTCCCCATGAAGCACGTTTAAACCTTTCTTGAATGGAATGACTGTGTTCTTATGAGTTTTTATGTTTTCTAATTCAATTTGTTTAATTAACATTTTTTAATTCACCTCATAGGTCTAAATCTCCATCATCTATTAAACTATCCTTAGAATCACCATCCAATAAATCTCCGAATTCGAATGCCTTGTCGAAATCAGAATCTTCCCATTCTTCCTCGACAACGACTTCCTTTATTTTCCGTTTTTTCTTTTTTTTAATTTTTTTTGGTTTTATCTGTGCCTTTTGTTTTCTCTGAATTTCTATAATCTTAAGAAATTGATTATATAAATCTGTATTTAACTCGAACCATTTGTCCGCGTTAGACTTAATAAGGTTATAGTCCGGTTTATCCCTTAAATCTCCTTTTAAATCCAGAATAAAATCAACGATCTTTTCTTTGTACGGTCTATAAGGCTCCTCGCTTTCTATTGTTGCTAGAATTAACTCCCTTTCAATCTCGTCAATTGTTAACTCTTCCTCTAATTGAATATCCCCTTCCATTAAGGAAAAGACTCTATTATGTAGCATTAATCCCAAGATATCAAAAGTATTAAATATTCTTTCCCTTAGTTTACTTAAATCGACCTCAAGTTGAGAATATCTAATCATGCCTACAATAGAGAAATAGAGAATTGGCACGTCCAAATTCTCTTTTGAGGTTGCATGATTTGATTTAAGGGGTACGCCATATTTTTTAAGTCTATCTATTATGTATTCTTGAGCCTCCTCAAATGAATTTATTTCACCAATATCAATAGAGCTCAGACTAAAGAACCGTCTGTTCGGGATTGAGTATAGATCATTGGTATTTCCATTCTCACATAATAAAGGTTTATAGTTAAAGTTATTTTTTTCGGAAGAGATCTGTACTAAAAGTGCGCCATGATCAGCTTCATATTCGGTAATTTCGTTAACTTCAAGACTTCCCGGATTAAAAATCCAAGGATCTTCTTCGGTTAAGACATATTGAGTGTGGAAATGTCCTAATGCTAGATAATCAACAGAATTATGTAATTTCATCAGAGGTTTTGATAAATCTGAGGCTCCTACTTTTCTTTTGTCTTCTCCTGACACGCCAAAATGCATCATTAAGATATTAAACTTTCCTTCTTCTTTTTTAATTTCATGTTCAATTAAAGGAAATAATTCCGGAGTGGAACTTCCGAAAAAACTCAATCCGTAGATATTTGCGTTTTTTATTTGTATTTTTCCTCCGGAACGATCATTCTGGGAATATTCTTCAAATGTAAGGGAATTGTTTTTATCATAAACATAACGTCCTGACAACATTATGATTAAATCCAAATCGGCCAGTAATTTTAACCACGTATGATCGGAGAAAAATGGGGTTTCATGATTTCCTTCAATACATACAATCGGGATTTTTCTATTTAATTTATTTTTACTTTTAGAATGAAAAGATTGAATTGAAGTAATTATATCCCTTATGGTAGCGGAATTTATTTTCTGTTCACTATCAATTAAATCACCACAAATTAGTATAAAATCTACACTTTCTTCAACCGCCTTATTTAATATCCATCTAAATGCCCTAAAATAATCGTCATATCTTTGAGAAATATTATATAATCTTTTCCCGAGATGTAAATCTGCTGTGTGAATAAATTTTATTGGATACATTCTTTTTCCCTCTATTTTTTATATCTAAATCTCACTTCTTTTTTTTCATTATTTTCGTTTTTTATTTCAAGTTTGATTTCCTCATTACAGAATTCTTCTACATACGTATAGATCTTGGAAGCACTCTCGAGAATTTTTCTGTCTTCGGGAATAAAATTTAAGAATTTACTACTAGCGACGAAAACAACTTTATTTTTCGCACGAGATGTTAAAACGTTAAATCTGTTAAGGTCAAATATGAATTCATCCTCTGCATTAATTTTGTCTTCGTCCGATAAACCTATTGATGCAATTATCAAATCACGGTCAGAACCTTGAAACTTTTCTACGGAATACACCGTATTTTTTAAAAATTCCATTAATTTCGGTTTTGAGAGATGTGTTTTTGAGCTGAAATTGTCAAAAATCATTCTAATTATCGTGCGTCCTTGTGCATTATGAGGTGCCACTACTCCAATTTTCTTCGTCCAAAATTCAATCTCTTCTCGCTCATTTTTCGGCTCAACCATGTCATAAAAACTTACAACTATTTTTGAGACGATTCCGGCTTCAAATAGGCTTATACCAATTTCATATTTACAATTATGAATTAAAGAACATACAACTTTTTTTGGGTCTAAAACTTCCTTAATCCATGACTGTTTAACATTATTAATAATTCCCTTCAAAAGGCCGGTTGCGTTTTTTTCGTGTGCTTGAAGATTGTCGTATAAACCTAATAATGAAGTGAATTCCACAATATCTTTGTGAGAACGATAATTTGTTTTTAATTGTTTACTTGATATTTTATGTCCTCCAACGTAATATCTAAATAGGCTGTCTAATATAAGTTCTAGATTTTGTGGTGGATTTTTTACTCTTACCGGTGGTAATTGATTATGATCACCTACAATGACAACTTTAGTAAGGTTTTTAGGAATACTATCACCATCAATTTCAAGAAGCTTGATGAACCTTTTATCAGTGACATTTTTACCGGGAGTAGCATCTATATGATTGGGTATTTTGATTTTTAATTTTGGTTTATGGATATATTGTAAGCAGGACATAAAATAATCAGTAGGTAATTGACTGGCTTCATCTATACAAATTAGATCAAAAGCGAAATTATCTTGAACTCTTTCTTTTAAATTATATAATTGGTGAGCATTTGCAAACATGATGAAAGAGTCTTCCAATGATTCTTCTAAGAGTTTATTTTTAGTCACGGAACGTTTCTGTTGGTTTAACTTCCATATTTTTTGCTTTCTTGTTAGATCATCAACATCCCTGCATCCTATTAAAGGTTGAATTGGATCTTGTGTTTCGGAGCGGAGAAATACCATTTGTAATTGAGAAGAAGGCGTTGAATTTCCATTATTATCCTTACCAGTTCGTATCTTTTCAACGACTACTCGAAGAGCGGCATAAGAAAAAGAGGATACTAAAATCTTAGCAGGTTTATTCCTCTTTTGATTTTGTAGTACGTATTCGTCTATTAAAGCAGCGATTGTTTGAGATTTACCCGTTCCTGGAGGTCCGAGAATTGTTGAGAGCAGGTGGCATAGAGAATTCTTAATGGCTTGCTCTTGAGAGAGATCTGGCTTCGGAGAGATTATTGTTAATAATCCATCGTCCGTTAAGGGTAGATTAAATTTCGATAAGAGTTCAGGTGCAAATAAGTAGATTGAAGGAGTTGTAAATCTCCAATATTCAGGAAAATTTAATTTCGGGTCAGATCTAATCTTCCATAAAAATGCTAATCGAAAGCCTAACCATGATTTACCAAAATTATCCCTTTCCAATAAACCATCGTTCCTATCGTTGTGTAATTTGTTAGACCACACATCTGAACTTAATGGATAAATATACCATTTTTGCTTTTTCGGATCAATTCCATCTGCTTTACATTCTTCGAAAACATCAGTTCTTGTTGCTTTAGTTGTAATATGATTTCCATTGATAGAAGGAATCCACGAAATCTTATCAATAAACACGATCCATTTAAATACTCTTTTATCTAACTTTAAGCCCCTTTTATAATTTGGAATTAATAAAACTCTGTTTCCATCCTTGATTTTCATATTGCTGGAAAGATTGACGGTGTCAAAAGAATAATAAATATTTTTTTCATCAATAGCGTGAATTTGAATATTCTGAGCCCTTGCAGCAAATAATTTCCCGATACTAAATTCTGGAAACATAGTTCTATAATGTTCATCATTTTGTTGCTGTAAGGCGCTATTTAATCTTGAAAAAAGATGCCAAACATGTGCTATATCATGGTAATCAGAATTTAAAATAGCATAATTGTAATAAGATTTGCTAATTACCCTTGCATTCTTGGACATAGCAAAATGACCCTCTTTCTGGAACTTATATCGAATACTGTCGATTGCTTGAAGTTTAAGAATTACTTGACTTTTAATCTGCTTTTTTAGTTTTTCCTTTTTATCAAGATCATCTTCAGATAGATATCTCAACCAGTTTGTAAGATCTAAGAAATTAAAATGCGGTATCCAGAATTTTGGACTGAATTTGAAATTTGGGAACATTTTTTCAGCTATTCCATGCCATGTATAGTTAATTATATCGGGAAATCCTACAAAAGATTCCGCGAAACCTTGGATATCAAATAATTTTTTATGTTGAAAAGGATGACTTACTTCCGTGTCTGAGGGTGTGAAATACATTAATATCGATTCGTAAGCTTCCCGAGCTTTATCATCATTGATAATATAGTCTAAATTTCTTTGCATCATGTTTTGAATGTTTTCTAATTGGTTAGGAGACCAATAAAAAATGCTTGTGTCCGGTCCAAAATATAATCCGGGTCGAAACCCATCTGTGACAATATATTCTTCTATGATATTACACATTTCTAGGACCAAATTTAATCTGTGTATAGTATTTATGGTCAATTTTGCTTCGGTTATCGGTGTAATATCTTCATTTACGCTTGCGAATTGATATATTACTTCCGTCCCTGCACTTGATTTTTCTCCTCTTAAATTAATTTGAATAACTCTCAATTTCTCAAGAATATACTTAAACCTTTCTACGATCTCAACTGGAAGTTCTCTAAAAAGGTAATCTTTTAATTCATCACGGATCTCTATATTTGACTTGTTTTTTTTCATGGATTTTTTCCAAATCCTCCACCAATTGTTAAAAACTGCGTGATAATTTAACTTGGAAGATATAAACATTTTTAGAAAAATCCCTACTGAAAATATTCTATCGTTGTTTCGGTCGTATTCTACACCAAAATTCAATGCAATAGGAGAATATCTGGGTATGAAGTAAGAATGAGTTTGTCCAGCCTTTGGATAAGCTAAATCATTGTTAATTAATGCTTCCGATTTCAACTTTAAGGTTGGTAACTCCGAATACAAAGGTTTAGGAATGGACCTCACTTGAATTGTGTCGATATTGTCGTATACATCCCCTATTGTTTTGAAATTATACTCTTTAATTAGTTGTTGTGCTATGGATTGAGATGTAAATGGTAATAATTTTAACGACCAATCTTTTGGCGCTATTCCATCATCCATTCCTAAAGTAATCTTACAATCTTCAATGTATTGACAATAGCCGCAGCCTTGATGAATGTTAGTCTTAATGCTTTCTATGGGGCATGGAGAGTTCTTCCATAACTTTTTAATAATATTCATTACACGATTAAAAATACGGTCAGATTCTTTCCAACTTATAAGATTAGCTAATTTTAAGTCAAAAATATCGTTTATCGACTGAATCTGATTTAAATCTTTCGTATCGTGTAAAGGAAAAATACCATTAAAATTTGCTCTAATATAAAACTTTTCTTGCAGGTCATTCTCTTTAATAAAAACAACCAGAGTTTTTAAGTAATAGAATATCTCCAGGAAGTGTTTTTTACCCACGTTTTCATCCTGTACATATTTAATATCGAAAATAGAAATACCAAATCGTTCTTTTAATTCCGCCTCCGGAACTTTTCGAATATTTCCATTGTCTAATATTTCAAAAACTTCGCTCAAATAATTGTTTATTTTATTACCTATAAAAACAATATCCGGTCTCTGCCTTGAGAAATCTACGGGAATCTCTTTAACTCCTGGTTTTGGAAAGAATATTTTATTAAAGAATGAGTCAGGAATTTTAAATTGATACTCCAATAGCATGAGAGTCTTATCCGGATCATTCAAAAGCTTATTATAAAATTTTGAGAGATTTTCTTTGATAAAGTCAGAATTTTCTATCTCACCATTAATATTCTCTTTAAAGTAGGTATATTCAACTTTTTTTAGATAAGTGTAAACATCATGCTGGTATTCATCCCCCTTATCCGTTAAATATTTAGTTTGAAATGCGAGTCTCTCAGGCTTCTTGGATGGAATATCTCTAACAGGATCAAACCATAAATTGGGTTTGAATCGCCCTAATTCTAGAAATAACCTTCTTTTACAATTTGTTAGGACATAGCTCTGCAATAAAGTTTTACTGAATTTTTCCATTATGTATACCTGAGATTTTTTACATTAATAAAATAATAAACACCAAATTTAAATTTTTTAGACTCAATTGGTTTATTGTAATAATTTAGCCAATCTTTGCCTTAAAAAATTTATTATTATTATAATAATTATTATCTTCTGGTGAAGAAATCTTAGACAATAGATATGATTATAATGCTATAAAAAATAAAATTAGGGAAAAACTATTTCTCGAGGCATATAACAAACTACAATCACCAGTCATAAATTTAAGTTTGAATTTGTATTTATTAATTAATTTAGAGTGATTTTTTACTAAAATCTTATAAAATTTTTTAAATAAACTACATATGATAGAGAATATAGATAATTATCGCAGAGATAAAGGAAAGGAATTAAATAAGAGAGAAATAAAATTAAAAGAGCTAGCGGATATTGCTTGGAGCAAAACGATGGTTGAATTTTATTACCCTCCCCTTAATCCTCCTCGTTATATTTTTGATTATTCTCACTTAGAAGGATTTTACATAGACCCTGATCACCAATGGCAAATTACCATGAATCTTGCAGATACACCTATTTTTAAAGATGAGGATGATTATATAAGTTATTTTCACTCTATTTCAATGCATGAAGTTTCCCATTATGAGATTATCCCCTATGATGGATTAATTCATGCAAAATTATTAAAGGCGGCTATGAAATATGTAAATCAAAATTTTGCACCGATCGTTGTAAATTTATTTGCTGATTTAATAATCGATAAAAAGTTATATAAGAAATATCCTAATCTAATGTTATGGGAATTGCAGCAAATTTACGAACATGTATCAAATAAATATCGGGGCAATTTAAGTAATTTTTCGAAATTCTTATTCAGTAGCTATGAAAAGATTTGTAAAGTGAAACTCCTCCCTGAAGAATTGCTTTCCAAAATGAATATTTTAGAAAAAATTAGTGATGAGTCCATCTCTGAAATTGATAAATTGAAAATTTTGAAGGATGAGTCTCTTAGTAAGGAAGATTTACAGAAGTTAAATGCATATAGTTCTTTATCTGGAAAGGAAAAGCTCGCAAATAGTGTTACAAAAATTATCTTAAAGGATTTTGAGGATGAATCTCAATGGGAAACAAAAGTTTCAAAGATTGCAAAGGTGTTAAAGAATTTAGTTAATGATACTTTCAGCATAATTGGGAGAGGAGTAAAAATTGATAATGATAAAACAAAAATAAAAGGAAAAAGTGGAATAAGTGTCGAAGTTCCCAAAGATGTTGTTGATGTTATGGATAATCCACTTGAAAATAAAAACAGGGATAAATTAAAAGAAAATAATGAAGATGATTTAAGACAAAAAGCTGAAGAGTTCGCCAAAGAGTCTAATTATACTGAATTTGGATCTCCTGCTAATCAAGCAGGCATCTTGGTAGATGGAAATCCATTAGCAACTTGGTATCGAGGATTAGCAAAAAATCTTATTGAAATTAAAATTTACGAGGAAAAACCGGGTGGGCAGGTGCCTGTT
>SDBV01005791.1_pt1 | contig 17335 bp, 12 predicted proteins | sample 2277081 | NCBI WGS metagenome assembly SDBV01 (sample SAMN10402039, study PRJNA504765) | marine sediment metagenome | isolation source: marine sediment core GS10_PC15, 223 cmbsf | place: Arctic Ocean: Southern Knipovich Ridge | collected 2010 | reverse complement strand
CTCCCCGAGAGCTTCATCGGCCCGTTGCTGTCCGAATTGGTTGCCCACGAAGTCGGACACACCCTCGGGCTGAGACACAACTTCAAGGGATCCAATGTCTACACCTTGGAGGATATCACCAGCGACAAAATGAAGGGTAAGCCGTACGCCGGATCGGTCATGGACTACCTCCCGATCAACATGCACATGAAGGACGGGAAGCTGGTGGGAGACCACACCCTGGTAGATATCGGCCCCTACGACATGTGGGCGATCGAATACGGGTATTCGTTCGCCACGGACCTCAAGGGGATTCTCAGCCGCGTGGCCGAACCGGAGTTGATCTACGGGACGGACGAGGACACCTGGGGGCCCGATCCGCGCTCCCGGCGTTACGACTTCGGCGCCAACCCACTGGATTACGCCAAGAGCCAAATGGAGTTGGCCAAATACCACCGCGAGCGGCTGCTGGAGAAATTCGTCAAGGACGGCGACAGTTGGGCCAAGGCCCGACGGGGGTACGAGATGACTCTCAGTCTGCAAGTTCGCTCCTTGAGCATGATGGCCAACTGGATCGGGGGAACTTTCCTCAACCGAGACAAGAAAGGCGACAAGAACGCCCGTACCCCCATGGAACCCGTCTGCGCGAAAACGCAGCGAGAGGCCCTGGCGTTCGTGATCGAGAATGCATTTCGCGACGAAGCGTTCGGACTGACGCCGAAGCTGCTGAAGCACCTCTCGATGGACCAATGGCTGGACGGCGGCTTCTTCATGATCGGAGACGCCGACTGGCCGGTTCACGACCGGATCATAGGCATTCAGTCCTCGGCGCTGACGATGCTGATGAACCCCGACACCTTGAGGCTGGTCTACGACAACGAGCTGCGCACCCCCGAAGATCAGGAGATGATCACGCTGCCGGAACTGCTGGATGAGATCAGTTCGGCTATCTGGACGGAACTCGGCGCCAAAGTCAAGGAACAGGCCACTGCCAGAAAGCCGTGGATATCCAGCCTGAGGCGCAATTTGCAGCGGGAACACCTGGAGCGGCTGATCGATCTGACGCTGCCCGACGCCGGATACACGGCAGCCTACAAACCGATTTCCAACCTGGCGATGGTGAGACTGCGGAAGATCAAGGATAGTATCTCAAAGGCGCTGGAGCAGAAGGGCATGCTGGATCCCTATTCGGAGGCCCATCTGACCGAGACCCAACTGCGGATCGAGAAGGCGCTGGACGCCCAGTACATTTACAATTCCGGCGGGATGCAGATGTTCGGCTCCTCCTTCTTTATTTTTGGAAAGCCAGCTCCGGAAGAATGATCGGCCGTTTGTCGGGTAGCCCGCAATCCGCCGTGGGCACACCGGGCCGTTGAGCGAGCCGTATGTCACTGCTTCGCCAGGAGCAGTGCAGTTCGTTTCGTGTGCCACGGCTTCGCAGAAGCCGTGCAGGTCGGTTACTTGCGCGCCTCGAACGTCGCCGTCACGGTGGCGGTAATTCCCCCGTGCGGAGTGAAGGCCGCGTGTTCGTAAAAGATCCCCTGGTTGCGGTACTGCTGGGGATAAAGCTTCAGGCTCTTCAACTCCACGCACTTCTCCCGCGGTACGTAAGGGACTGACGGTCACTTACCGCTGGTGGAGCTAATGTGCCAGCATTCGAACCTTTTTCGACACGGCCATTCGGCGTCAGACAGCCGCCCCTTCGACTCCCGGTGTGGCCAACCAGCGGCCCGAGGACCCGGGCCGTACTTCTATCCCGGCTGCAACGCGAGTACAATACTCGTTCATCGATGCGCACAATCCTGCTGGGGCCGGAGTCTCGCAGCTAGAGCAGTTGTGCGTTCTCACATGAGTCATCGCCAGACACGACAGGAGAAGTCATGAGTCATTCCAAGACACGACTGGCTAAAACTGTTGACCGACGGGGTTTCCTCAAGACGGGCGTGACGGCGGCCGTGGGGACTGCCGCGGCAGGCTTGGCTGTCGTTGAGGCGCGTGAGTCGTCGACCGATCCAGAACCGATTGCCACGCGGCCGTTCGGCAAGACGGGCCGTAAGCTGCCAATCCTGGGCTATGGCGGCGCCGCACTTCCTAAGGCTTCGGGCAACCCTCTTTCGACCGAAGACCGTGTGAAGCTGGTTCGCTACGTCTACGATCGAGGCGTGCGGTATTTCGACACGGCGGGCAACTACGGGGAAAGCCAGTCGATTCTTGGTAAAGGACTAAAGGGCATCCGCGACAATGTCTACCTTGTCACCAAGGTCGAGACGACGGATCCGGCCAGGGTCCGCGGTGCCGTTGAGAAATCGCTGGGAGAGCTCCAGACGAACTACCTCGACGCCATTTTGATCCACGGCACGCCGGGACTGGAGCAAATGACCGTCCAGCAGGCAATGAAGATCCACGGCGAACTGGTCAAACTGCGCGACGAAGGAATCGCTCGGTTCATCGGGTTCTCGGCACACTCCTATTTCGACAAGGCGTTGGCCTTGATCTCCTCCGGCGGGTTCGACCAGTGCATGTTGTCGTACGGCTATCTTCCCAGGGGATACAACCAGGTGTTCTCTGCCAGAATGGTCGAGCTGCGCAACGCGTGCGTGGCAAAGGCCCACGAACTCGGGATGGGGATCGCCGCCATGAAGGTCGTGGGCGCGGGCGTGCTTGGCGCATGGTCCGGATACGTGGTGCCGGGATTCGACAAAAAACGCCTCGAGCAACTACCCGCCGCGGCAATCCGCTACGTGCTCCGCGACGAGCGGGTCCATATCCTCAACATCGGCATGCGTCTGAAGAAGGAGATCGATGCCAACATCAAGACGCTCTCGGGTGACGTCACGTACACACTGGATGATCGGGCACTTCTTGCGGAGTTTTGCGCAAAAGCGTTCGACAGCGACGCGATCAAGGCGATGAGGGTCGATTGACCGGTATGAGTGTGCTTCAAACCCATCGGCGGTGGTCGCCGGTGCGTCTGGATGGGAATGTTCGGTTGAAAGGAGAACTGACGTGAAGCTGTCGAGAAACTCGAGCCGGACACGCGTGCCGGCCCTGTTCGCCGTTGCGGCGATTCTGTCGGGCGCGTTGACGTCCCATGCCGCCATGGCCCAAGAAGAGAAGGCGGTCGAGAATTTCCCTACCGTCCTCCAACGCGACATAACCCTGTGGAGTGACGGCACACGGCTCTCCGGTATCTTGCTCTACCCCAAGGACCGCGAAGAAGGCGAGAAACTTCCGGCTATCGTGCTGTGCAATGGGTGGGGCGGTACGAAGGCTTTCTTGATGCGATCCGGTATCGCTCCACGTTTCGCTGCGGCGGGCTATGTGGTCATCGACTATGACTACCGCAACTGGGGCGATAGCAACAGCCGGCTCGTGGTTCGAGGCCAGATGCCCAAGCCCGACAAGGATGGCTACGTGAGAGTCAAGGCCCAGGCCATCCGCGAAGTGGTCGATCCGGTCGACCAACAGGAAGATATCGAGACGGCGGTGTCGTACGTCTACGGTGAGCCCATGGTGGACAAGGACCGCATCGGCATCTGGGGGACGAGCTTCGGCGGCGGGCACGTGATTTACCGGGCCGCGCACGATCGTCGCATCGCATGCGTGGTCGCGCAGGTCGGGTCCATGCCCGATGACTGGACCCAACGATTCCCCGCTGGGCTGAAGGGCGTCTACAAGCAGAAAGCCGACCGTGCTCGGGGTCTCGTCGACCCGGTGCCTCAAGGGGGAGGTTCGCCAGGTGGATTGACGGGCACGCCCTATTCCGAGCGTATCGCTCTATTCAATCCGGGCCAGTACGCCGACCGGGTCAAAGTGCCGACCCTCCTGATCGATGCCGAGAAGGAGCATTATTTCAATATCAAAGAGAACTCGGGACGGGTACATGAGATTCTCAAGAAGAACGGCGTACCGACGGAGTATCACGTGCTCAAAGGGAAAAAGCATTACGACGTTTACAGTGGACAACTCTTGGACGACGTAATGAAGCTGGAGATCTCCTGGTTCGACAAGTACCTCAAGGGCGAGAAGTAGGCAGCCAGGGATTACTGAAGCCCCCTTCTTCCCCGAGTAGTGAATCGTTTCCCGCACAAAAAGGAGCACACCGTGACATCATTTGAGAATCGTTTGAAACGCCGCGACTTTCTTCGGAAGTCGGTCGCCGGCGCCGCACTGGCCGGATTGGTGACCGTACCTCGACATGTCCTGGGAGGTGCGGGTTATACTCCGCCGAGTGAAAAGCTCAATATCGCCGGTATCGGTGCGGGGGGCAGGGGGTACGACGATCTAGTCAGTGTCAGCAGCGAGAACATCGTCGCGCTTTGCGATGTGGATGACAAGCGAGCGGCCCCTACGTTTGAGCGATTTCCCAAAGCAAGGAAATTCCACGATTTCCGCAAGATGCTCGACCAGGAAGAGAAGAACATCGACGCGGTTGTGGTGGCTACGACCGACCACACCCACATCCCCGTCAGTGTGATGGCCATGAAAATGGGCAAACACTGCTACTGCGAGAAACCGATGGGCCGCGACGTCCACGAAGTCCGCGAGGCAACCAAAGTGGCCAGAAGGTACGCCCTGGCCACTCAGCTTGGCAATGGAGCGCACTCGGGGTACAACTATCGCAGTATGGTGGCGTTGATTAAAGCCGGAACGATCGGAGAGGTCAAAGAAGTCCACACCTGGTGCGATCAGGCATGGGCCCCCGGCGATCGGCCGAAGCATAATCCTCCCGTTCCGAAGCACCTGAAGTGGGACCTCTGGCTGGGCCCGGCGCCGGTTCGCCCCTACCACCCCACCTACCACCCACAGGGCTGGCGACAATGGTGGGATTTCGGCAACGGGAGGCTTGGCGACATGGGATGCCACATGATCGACCTTCCGTTCTCGGCGCTGGACCTGAAGTACCCGCTGACGGTCGAGACGCAAGGCCCCAAACCCCATCACGAAAGCGCGCCCCGATGGCTCATCAGCAAGTGGACCTTCCCCGCGCGAGGCGACCTGCCGCCTGTGGAACTCACGTGGTACGACGGCGGCAAGCGCCCTCCGCTGCAGAAAGAGCACAACATGCCCGACTACCCGGAGGGCGTACTCTTCGTCGGCTCCGAAGGGATGCTGATAGCCGACTATGGCAGGTTCAAGCTCTATCCGGAAGACAAGTTTGCCGGTGTCGCGCGGCCACGGCTGCCCCACGGACAGCCCCACGCACAGGAGTGGATAACCGCGTGCAAAACGGGCAGTCCGACCGGCTGCAACTTCGACTATGCCGGACCACTGACCGAGACCGTGCTGTTGGGAACGGTTGCCCATCGCGCCGGCAAAAAGCTGGAGTGGGACGCGGAAAACATGAAGGTCACGAACTCTCCGGAGGCGAACCAGTATATCCGGCGCGAGTACCGCCAAGGTTGGACACTGTAGTAGCTACGGTCGCCAGACCGAGGCCGCGCCCGTCTTCCCACGCTCTGGCGAGCGTAGCTACATACAAGGAATCCGAATATGAAGAACCACAAAAAACACTCCAAGATGCAAACGATACCATTGTTGGCCGGTGCGATGCTGCTGCTGTTGCCCGGCCGGGCCGGCCGGGCCGGTGAAGATGGCTGGACGACGCTCGGGGCCGACGACAACTTCGGCGCCTGGCGCCAGCCGACCGGCGACTGGTACGTGGCCGGCGCCGCCATGCTCGATCCGAACAACGACAAGCGTCTGGCCGGCAAGCCGGGCGCCGGCGTGATGATCAACGGCAAGACCGGCCGGACACCAAGCCTCGTTACGAAACACGCCTTCGGCGACGTCGAGTTGCACGTGGAGTTCATGGTCGCCCGCGGCTCCAACTCCGGCGTGATATTTCACGGCAATTATGAAATCCAGATCCTCGACAGTCACCACGTGAAAAACCCCACGGGCGGCCACTGCGGTGGGATCTATCCCCGCGCCGTGGCCAAGCCGAAGTACCACCACATCGACAAGGGCTCTCCGCCGAAGGTCAACGCCGCCAAACCGCCGGGCGAGTGGCAGACGTTCGACATCATCTTCCAATCACCCAGATTTGATGAGAACGGCAAGAAGACGGCCCACGCCAAGTTCGTCAAGGTCGTGCACAATGGCAAGCTCATCCAGGAGAACCACGAAGTGCCGTACGCCAGCGGCACGAACTGGGACCGCAAACAGCATCCCAGGGGGCCTATCATCTTCCAGGGCGATTACGGCCCGGTGGCGCTTCGCAACGTGCGTGTGCGGCTCTGGAAGGCCGGCGCTGAGAAAAGATTGAACGTGCCGCCGGAAGGTTTTACAGCGCTCTTCAACGGCAAGGATCTCACCGGCTGGCATACGCCGCCGGTGGTCAGAGAATACTGGTCTATTGAGGACGGTGTACTCAAGTCGCCAGGGCTCATTGAGCAATGGGGCGCCAGCCTGGCAACAAAGAAGCATTACAGGGATTTCATCCTGATGCTCGATTTCAGGATGCCTACAATTTCCGACAGCGGCATCAACTTCCGCAGACTGATTCCCGAGATTCCGGGCTTCGGAGACATGGAGCAGTTCAACCTGAGATCCAAGGGCGGAATGGGACACCTGGAAAGTTACTATTTTCTACCGAAGCAGGTTGCAGAAAAAATGGGACTCAGGGAGGAAGAGAAACCTCATGTCAGGCATATTGACCCGAAGGTCGGAGTCTGGCATACGGTCAAGCTGACCATGAAAGGCCGGACCTTCTCGGCCGAGTATGACGGAGAGGTTCTTTACGACAACTTCGAGTATCACGACTGGATGATGAACATGGAGCCGGCGCCTATCAGGCTTCAGAAGCATATCGTTGTCGATGGCGATAACCTCGGCAAGATGAATCCTTGCCCCATCGAGTACCGAAACATCTTCATCAAAGAGATCAAGGCAGGCACCGTCGATGTTCCCGCCGAGCCGCGAGTCAGGGCGGCTCCCGATCGCAAAGTGACTCCCGTGCCGGTTCCCAATTCGGTCAGCCGGTGGAAGTGGTCGCGCCGGTCGAACGATGACGCGAGCCGGAAAGCCATCCCCTACGCCACACCTCAGGGACAAACCATCTACACGGCGTCATTCGGGGTTTCCGATGGCGACCAGCCGCCCGTCGTGCTGCTGCCCAAGTCCCGTCTACGAGTGCGCGGACACATAGCGTCGGCCCACGCCGTGTACTTTGGTCTCACGGTCAGAACCGCAGGCGGAGAGTTCGCCGGTCGATTTCAGACCACTTGCCCCGCTACTGAATTTCAAGCCGGACAAGACTTCGTGGTGACTCTCCAACTTCGAGGCTTTCGGCTCGACCCTTCGCTCAACGAAATGAACGACAGACTGCCGAGTAGTCCCGTCCAATTTGCTGTCGAATCCATCTGGTTTCATACCCTGAACGAACAGGCGGGGTTGGAAATTGCCGAGGTCGAATTGATCCCACCAGCCGAAGATGAATCGGAATAGGAAACTGCCTTGATGAAAACGATAACGTTGCCTTCTGCTGTTTTTGCATTCCTCCTGATGTCGGCCACCAGCCTTTCGGCCGGCGAACGCCCGAATGTGGTGGTCCTGTTGGCCGATGATCTGGGTTTTCAGGACGTCGGCTGTTACGGAGGTCCGGTGAAGACGCCGGCGCTGGACGGTCTGGCCGCGAAAGGCGTGCGCTTTACCGATTTCTACTCGGGATGCGCCGTATGTTCGCCCTCCCGCGCGACGTTGCTGACGGGACGGCATCATATCCGCACGGGCGTATACAGTTGGATTTGGGACCACCACCAGAACTCGCATCTCTTGCAGCGAGAGGTCACGCTGGCAGAAGTTCTGAAGAGTCACGGCTACGCGACCGCGCACATCGGCAAATGGCACCTGGGATTGCCGACCGCGAATCGGAACAAACCGACGCCGGACGTGCATGGTTTTGATTACTGGTTCGCCACCTGGAATAACGCCCAGCCGAGCCATAAGGACCCGGCGAACTTCATCCGTAATGGCAAGCCCGTTGGAAAGATTGAAGGCTATTCGTGCCAGATCGTCGTCGACGAGGCAATTGCCTGGCTGGAAGAACGGCGTGATACCGGGGCGCCGTTTTTCCTCAACGTGTGGTTCCACGAGCCACACGACCCCATTGCCGCCCCCAATGAGATTGTCGCGGGGTATGGCAAGCTGAACGACCAGGCGGCGATCTATTCCGGCACCATCGAAAACACGGACCGAGCCATCGCACGTTTGCTTGCCAGGCTGGAAGAGATTGATTCGCCCAACAACACCCTGATCATCTACGCGTCAGACAATGGCAGCTACCGCGATGATCGCACCGGCGGTTTGCGGGGCAGCAAGGGCTCAAACTGGGAAGGCGGCATTCGAGTCCCCGGAATCTTTTGCTGGCCGGGCACCGTTCGCGAAGGCCACGTGGAGACCGAACCGGCCGGTTTGGTCGATCTGCTGCCAACGGTGTGCGGATTGTTGGGCATCGCACAACCCCATGGCCGTCACCTTGACGGTTCGGATTTGTCGCCGCTCCTGACGGAACGTCGCCAGGCGTTCCAGCGGCACCAACCGTTATTCTGGCACCTGGCACAAACCTACCCCGTCGTCGCGATCCGTGACGGCAACTACTCGCTTGTGGCTGCTCGGGACTTTGAACTCCCCAAGAACACCGACGAGATCGAAGCGGTGACCAAGCGGTACCAGGAGGCACTCCGAAAGAACAACGGCCGGCACGACCACCAGACCGAGAAGCTTCGCGGCGAACTTGTCCGGTTGAACATGTTCCAGGAAGCGTGGATTCCCACCATCAAGTCCGGCACCTATAGGCAGTTTCAGTTGTTTGACCTGGCCAAGGATCCCCGCCAACAGCAGGATCTATCGGCCCAACTCCCCGAGGTCCTTGCCAGGCTCAAGAGGGAGCTGCTCGAAATCAATGCCAGTGTCATGGCCGACGCCCATGACTGGCATTTGAAGTAATCCCGAAGCACATTTGACACTCGTTAAGAAGTCCTGTTATGAGATATCGAACAGCCTGTATAGTCCTGCTTTTGCTGACCATTTCTTCCACGTCCAGCGCACAGTTTCCCTGGCAGAAACCACCGTCGAGGAGCAAGCAGGCGGTGGCAAATGTCCCTGGGGTCCCTGTCGCTGGGGTCAGAGCTTGATCAGTGATTAAGCCGGAACTGGGGGAATCCAACCGCGCGAAACAAACCGTACTGAAGGTGGCCACGATCGGGTAGAATACAAGTACAACCGTCAAGGAGACCGGATCGAGCAGAAGGACCAGACCGAGACCGTTAACCAAATATACCCTCCACGCACTGGGCAACCGGGAGGTGATGACCGATCCCGACGGCGGTCTGTTCACCTACGCCTACGACGCCGCCGGGCGGCCCGATTACCTGGTAAACCCGCTCGCCGAGCGGACCACCTGGACATACGACGACGCCAGTCGCACGACCGAAAAGGCGCTGGCCAACGGCAGCAAGGCGACGTACACCTACGACGCCGCCGATCGGGTGACCCGCGTGGCGAACGTTACTTCCGCGGGGACGATGATTTCCAGCTTCGACTACAGCTACGACAACGTGGGAAACCGCACCCGGCAGGTCGAGGCCGACGGCACTCGGGTGAGTTGGACGTACGACAAGACCTATCAACTCGAAGGCGAACATCGCGACCAGGCCCTGGCCTGGGAATCGTTCACCGAGGCCGGCTGGGACGAGCTCAGCGCCGACGGGTGGTCCGGCATGGAGGTCTCGGGCACGCAGGGCGGCTACCGGACGACGCACACCTACGATCCGGTGGGCAACCGCCTGCTGAAGGAAGCCAACGGCGCGAGGGTGACCTACACGTACGATGCGGCCAATCAACTCAGCACCAGCGAAACCGCTTTCGAAACGACCACCTACAGCTACGACGCCACCGGCAACCTGCAATTCCAAGAGGCCCCCAGTGGCCGGACGACCAACACCTGGGACGCCGAGAACCGGCTCACGCTGGTCGAGGCGCCCGGCGGGGTGATCAACACGATGACATACAACGCCGCCGGCCTGCGGGTGCAGAAGCAGGACTCTAGCGGCACCAGCAAATTCATCCTCGACGGCCAAAACATCCTCCTGGAGACCGACGGCGCGGACACGACCCAAGCGGCCTACACCTTGCAGCCGGGCGCTTTCGGCCCGCTGATCAGCCAACGCCGCGGCGCCAATTCCCACTTCTTCCACCTCGACGCCCTGGGTTCGGTCGCCGGACTGACCAACGCCTCCCAAGTCCTCACCGACGCCTACCTCTACAAGGCCTACGGCGAGATTCTGGCCGCCAGCGGCTCGACTGTGAATCCGTTCCGATGGGTCGGCAGCCTGGGCTACTACTACGATCTCGATCTGCTACAATACTACATGAGGGCCCGGCACTACGCCCCCGTATTGGCTCGCTGGCTATCAATGGACCCGATCGGCTTCGGCATGCGGAGCACCTCCGGCGACGAGCTGGGGAGGTTTATCAGCCGGGATCCGATTGGGTATAGTGACGGATACAATCTTTACGGCTATGTCAACTCTCAGCCAACATTTTACGTAGATCCTTCAGGGCTTTATACGTTCGGCGATTTCTTATTGGGTTCTTGCGGGCGGTTGCAGATGAGGTGCAACTTTGGGGAGAGGTACTTCACTCGTGTCATTCCAAATAGCGCCATCGCAGATCTATTCCTTTTGGGTGGAAGCGGTTGCGTGACGCTTCCTGACGGAATTTATTGCACAGGGAGTTGTGACGAGATCAAGAAGTCGAAGTCCCGGGATAATCCCAAACGTACATTATTGGAGCACGAAGCATGTCATTATTGTGCACTTAAGGATTACGGATATTGTGCATATCTTAAAACAGCTGGCCGGGCGCCCGACGCATGCGTTGGAGACGAAAGGCCTGCAAAACCGATTTGGTGATGCGTAGACGGATTATGGCAACTAATGGCTGGTGAATATGATGTCACGATTGTTTAGTATTGCGCGAGCGAGTAGCAAGTTGCATGGCATTCGTTTACTTAGCGGCAAAGCGTGTGTGATTCTTGTCGCAGCGGGGATATTGAACTTGTCTGGCTGCGACCCCGTGCGAACAACTAGCCAAAATATTACGATAGCAGTGGAAGATGGTCAGGGTCTGCCCGTCCCCGATGCAAAAGTAAGAGCCAAAGAGTCCTGGGAATCTTGGCAATCTTGGACGCCCGGAGGATTCAAGGAAGGTGAGAAATCCTATTTCCGTGAACGATGGGAAAGTGATTTCGTTCCGTGGCTTGAAGGCTTGACCAATGCTGAGGGCAAGGCCGTCTTAAAGTTAGACGTGACCGCGCTCGATGAGACAAGGGGAAGTGAGCCACCAGCGAGGCGCGACATTGTTTCAAACCGTGAATATATCGTCAGGTTACAGACTCGGGATGCAGAAGACGAATTACTCGTCGTAATGAGGCCAGGCACAGTCAGTAGCGGAAAACGGTATACGGTGAGAATCGAAGCAATTGAGAAGCCCAGATATGTACAGGGTTTTTGATCTTCGCGTTGAATGGTTCTACTGTCCGAACTACAGTTGTTGCCTTATTCGCAGTGGTGGTAAGCGGTTATGTGATTTCCAGTGGTAGAAGCGTGCTTCTTCGTTGCGTTGTAGCCGACGCGTTTTTGCGCGGCCGATACGACGTGGCGTGTCGCACGAACAGACCGCTCGCAAGAGCATCGCCAAGCCGTCCCGCACCTGCGGAAGCGTGAGCGCTGGCGTGTATTTTCTTTCCCCGTCGGGCCTCTTGGGAAAGGGCCGATAGGGGTAGGGAAGGCCGGTTGGACCCGGCCTCCCCTCCCTCCGAACCGGACGTGCGGATCTCCCGCATCCGGCTCTCCGGTTGGTGATTTACCTGGCTAAGGATTGACGCTTTCGAGCCAGGGCAGTTGTCAGGTTGAACAACCCTTGCTCGCCAAAGAAGCCGATTGACCTCCTTTCACTGCCTGTTCCAGTCGCGGGGGTCAAGGCTTCATTAGCCATTGGTGTCGGAAGGTCGTCCAGTATGCACTGGAGCGGCTGGGACATGATCTCGGTCGAAGACCCCCGGGGCTGGCGGACCTCCTACACCTATCACGAGATGCCCGACAAGAGCAAGCGGATCGAGGCCGTGGAGTTTCCCAACGGCGGCCGCTACAGCTACGTCTACAGCGGCTGGCAGGTCGTGGGGCTGGTCGACCAGTTGGGCCATCGCTCTACGCTGGTCTGGGACGGCGATCCCGCCATGCGGACCGCCGTGGTCGACGCCCTGGGCCACCGCACCAGCTACAGTTACAGCGGCGGCCAGATCACCGCCATCGCCAACCGCCTGGGCCAGAGGACCACTAACGTCTACGACTCCCTCGGCCGCAAGATCGCCGTGGTCGATCCGCTCCAGCAGCGGACCACCTACGCCTACAACGCCCACAGCCAGGTCCTGCGGGTGGGAAAGGCTTCTTCGCCACCAGCATCGCGGAGTTGACACTATCACCGGTTGCCCGGTAGGATATACCCTTTGAGTCTGCGCCTTGGGGGCAAGAACCACAACTCACGCACGAGGGTTCGAATGACTTGCCGATTGCACAGTGCTGCGGCCCTGGCTCTCACGCTTGCGGTGTTTGCCCAAGCCGCCTGTTTCGGCGATGAACACGTCGCGTCCGACGCAGTTCAGAGGGGACTGGCACGCGCGGGCGACAACAAGGATCAGCTCTCGATCGCGCTGAAGGAAGTCGCGGCCGACCGGAGCCAGGGTATGCGGTTCCTTATCGCCAACATGCCCCGGCGCGACCTGGAAACACTCTCGGCGGAGTTCCTCCTGGAGAACACCGATCTTGCCTATCGAGCGATGGAGAACGCTCCTTGGGCGGATCAGGTTCCCAAGCAGATCTTCCTCAACGACGTGCTGCCCTACGCCAGCGTCAACGAGCGGCGCGACGCCTGGCGAAAGGACTTCCACCGGCGATTCTCCCCTTTGGTAAAGGACTGCAAGACTCCCGCCGAGGCCGCCCAACTCCTGAATCGGTCGATCTTCAAGGAACTCGAGGTCAAGTTCTCGCGAAAACGGCAGAAGGCGGACCAGAGTCCCTACGAATCCATGAAAACGGGCCTGGCCTCGTGCACCGGCTTGGCCATCCTCCTGGTCGATGCGTGCCGCGCCGTCGGCGTGCCCGCACGTTTCGTTGGAACCCCGTTGTGGGCAGACCGCAGCGGCAATCACTCCTGGGTGGAGATCTGGGACCGGGGATGGCACTTCACCGGCGCCGCCGAACCGAGTCCCCAGGGGCTGGACCACGCCTGGTTCGTGCACCGTGCTTCTCAATCCAAACACGACCCGCCGATTCACGCAATCTACGCCGTCAGCTACAGGATTACCCCGCTGAAGTTCCCCATGGTCTGGAGCCGCCGGGCCGACTACGTCCGCGCCGTCGACGTAACCGACCGCTACACGCGGCGAAGGAGGCCGCCGGACCCGAAGCTCGGGCGGCTATCCATCCGCGTGTTCGACACCAGGGGCGGTGACCGCGTCGCCGCGAAAGTACGGATCCTCAGTACCGAAGATGCCAGCCAGGTCTTTCAAGGCACAACCAAAGACGAACGCTTCGACCCCAACGACCACCTGATCGCCGATCTCCCGCTGGGCAAAGAATACCGCATCGAGCTGCGCCATGAAAGCAAATCGCTTCCAGAAACCTTCAGACTCGCCGAACGGGAAACGCTGCTGACCTTCTGCATGTCCGACGCACGGCAGCCACGGCCGCCACGATTCGCGTTGACACCGGAAGAATCCAAGCTGGTCGAATCTCCCACCGGCCAAGAAATTGCCGCCCGGCTGAACGCGTTCTTTCACGCGCCGCCTGAGCGGAGGTCCAAGGTCGCCTTCGACGCCCAGTGGGATGACTTGCTGCTGAGCTGCCCCGGCGCGATCCGCAGCATGGCCTACGACGCGTATTGCGCCGGGTACACCCGGCGGCAGATGACGGATGACTTCCGCGCCAACCGCGTGACCTTCCAGCAGTACGTCAGCCCCTACGTCGTCCGCAAGGTGGGCAGCATGCCTCGGCGCGGCTGGCCGCTTTTTATCGCCATGCACGGCGGCGGCGGCGCTCCCAAACGGGTGAACGACAGCCAGTGGCGCGTAATGCAGCACTACTACCGGGACCAGGACGACCTGGAAGGCTATCTGTACCTCGCCTTGCGGGCCCCCAACGACAAGTGGAACGGCTTTTACGATTGGTACAACCTCCCGATGACGGCGAACCTCATCCGGCAGTTCCTCCTGCTGGGAAACGTCGATCCCAACAAGATCTTCATCATGGGCTATTCCCACGGGGGTTACGGTGCCTTCTATATCGGACCGAAGATGGCCGACCGCTTTGCCGCCGTTCACGTTTCCGCCGCGGCTCCCACCGACGGGCACGCCTCGGCCAAGAATCTGCGCAACACCGCCTTCACTTTCATGGTCGGCGAGCACGACACCCGCTACGGCCGGCTGAAACGATGCCGACAATTCAACCAGCAGGTACAACAACTCCGCGGCAAACGCACCGACGTATATCCCGTTGTCATGGAGTACAAGCCCGGCTACGGCCACGGCGGCCTGCCCGATCGCGACAAGATCAAGGATATGTACCCGGCCAAACGCACCCCGGTCCCCAGGCACGTCGTCTGGGAATTGACCGACGCCACCGTGAAGCACTTCTATTGGCTGCATACCCCTGAACCGTCGCCGGGGAAAGAGGTCCTGGCAATCTGCAACCGCAACCGGTTGACGATCAACGGCCAGCTTCCGCAGAAGCTGCATATTCTCCTCGACGAGCGCCTGATCGACTACCACCAACCGCTGACGATTGAATCCACCGGGAAGAAAGTGGTCAAGAGAATCAAGCCGAGGCTGCGAACTCTCTGCGAGACCTTGCAGGAACGTGGTGATCCGGAATTCATGTTCACTTCGCGCCTCTCGCTGCAGGAGATCCTCGCCAAGCCGAATGCCGAACCAACCACGGCCACTGGTCAGTAGTCGAAGCAACAGCCAACAAGATCGCCTGTATGCCGAGCGCAGGCGCTCGGGGAACGCAGCTACCATGAAATCCCTCCAAGGCCATCTGCTGATCGCATCTCCGCGGTTGCTCGACCCCAACTTCGCCAAGACCGTGGTTCTGCTCATTCAACACTCCGACCAGGGAGCCCTGGGCGTGGTTCTGAACCGCCCCACGAGCAAAACGGTCAAAGAACTCTGGAAAGAGGTCGGCAACGCCCCTTGCGAAACCAAAGGGCACGTCTGGCTCGGGGGGCCCGTCTCCGGACCACTGGTTGCCGTCCATGCCAATCAGTTCTTTGCCGAGTTTGAGATCCTGCCCGGCGTCTTCTTCGCGGCAAAAAAGGAAAACCTGGACAACCTGGTGCTCCCACAAAACGATCCGCTGATGGTTTTCTTCGGCCAGGCCGGCTGGGGGCCCGGCCAACTCGACAACGAGATTCAGGCCGGCGGTTGGCTCACCTTGCCCGCAACTTCCGAATACATCTTCTATCGCGGGGAAGACTTGTGGGAAAAGGTCTCCAAAAAGGCCGCACAGACAACCCTCCAGTCGATGCTGAAGATCAAGCACTTCCCCCCAGACCCATCGGTGAATTGAGGAGGACGGCCGTCGACGGGCCTCTATCCTCCGCGCCGTGGACGGTCCGCCGCGGCCCGCGATGGGTGGACCGAGTCGGCAACCGACGGAGATAATCGTCCCATCGGACGAGAAGATCACTCGCCCACGATAAGATGCCTCCCAGAAGCAAGGGATGCTCAGCACGAAGCACCGCGTGTACCGGAGGTCACGGAGGCGGAGGGAAGCCTCGATAGATCGGGGCTCGTCGGAACCGACATTTCGCTGGACGTCGAGGAAACGGTGCGCTGCGGCGACAACATCCAGAATCGCCGAAGCCGTCGAGGAAGAGAAGAATGACCATGATAGGACACTGCGGACCCGGGCGTTGATGGGCCAGCGGCTCTGCCAGTGTAAGAGCACCGGGCCTGCGGGCTAACCCCAATGCCGTTCAATTTGGGGCCAATCTGGCGTCAATACAGTGGCACCGGCGTCTCGCCGGTGTGATAGAACTCATGGCAACGCTTCTGCTCATGTCTCACCGGCGAGACGCCGGTGCCACTTGAGACGCCGGTGCCACTTGAGACGCCGGTGCCACTTGAGACGCCGGTGCCACTCGATCATCCTTGAATTGACATTCGTATTGAACGGTATTGCCCCTATACCCCCACTTTCCGGGCAGGCAACGGGCGAAATCCCCGGCCCCCGGCCCCCACACTCGACTCGTCGGCCAAGTGTCCTTGCAGAAAACGCCGCCCACCGCTAAGCTGGCGCTGGGTAAAATCCGGTCCCCTGCGTTCGGTGCCGGTGCTGCCTCGCAAATGACTGCCGGGCTACGCCCAGTCGCCACACCCGACGATTGGGAAGAACCCACTCTCGCCGGGCAGCACATGCCACCTAAGTGGCGTGAAAGGCTGGCAAACTCGGCAGATCGAACTCGATCTGGCCGTCGGGGAAAGGAATGTCTTTCGCCATTGGGGCATGGTGCCGCAGGACCAGTCTCCCGGGACCCAGGGTTCCGAAACCATGTCCGCTGCGGACGGTTCCTTCCGCACCGCGCCCCCTCGCGAAGACGTAAACGCCTTCCGTACGCGCCGCACAGCCGGAACCGCCCGGGACCTTGTTTCCGGCCCGGCCGACAAAAACACCAAAATGCTCAACCTACCCAACATTTGATCGAGGAGACGACCAGTGGAAAAACGACGCTTCGTGACCGTCGACGGCAATGAAGCAACGGCCAACATCGCCCACCTCTGCAACGAAGTGATGGCGATCTACCCGATCACGCCATCCTCCGGCCTGGGCGAGATGCCGGATGCCTGGGCGGCCGCCGGACGGAAGAATATCTTCGGCACGGTCCCCCACGTCGTCGAGATGCAGAGCGAGGCCGGGGCAGCCGGGGCGGTGCACGGCTCCTTGCAGGCCGGGGCCCTGACCACTACCTTCACGGCCTCCCAGGGCCTGTTGCTGATGATCCCCAACATGTTCAAGATCGCCGGGGAGCTGACCTCCACCGTGTTCCACGTGACGGCCAGGACGGTGGCCACCCACGCGCTGTCGATCTTCGGCGACCACAGCGACGTGATGGCCTGTCGCAGCACCGGCTTCGCCCAGTTGGCCTCGGCCTCCGTCCAGGAAGCCCAGGACATGGCGCTGATCGCCCAGGCCGCCACCCTCGAAGCCCGCGTCCCCTTTATCCACTTCTACGACGGCTTTCGCATCTCGCACGAAGTCAACAAGATCGAGCAGCTCACCGAGGACGACGTTCG